>MDSZ01222422.1_pt1 | contig 11440 bp, 13 predicted proteins | sample 811201 | NCBI WGS metagenome assembly MDSZ01 (sample SAMN05326647, study PRJNA326480) | marine metagenome | isolation source: seawater | place: Indian Ocean: North | collected 2010 | reverse complement strand
ATAAAAAAAGATTTAGAGATATTGCTTTCTTAAAAGTTAGTTTACTAAATAACCTATAAAACCAATAGACAAGCATAGTAAGGCTATAATAATTTTACCTTTTAGTCTTTCTTTTTTTTTTCTTTCTCGAACTCTTCGCTTTAGAACATCTATATTGACTCTTTGTGGGGTAACATGATTTGTGGGGTTTAAACCATTTGAAATATCAATGTTAGATGTTCTATTTAAGCTTTCTGTACTCATAAAAATCATATTAAAACATGATAATATTAAATTTCTATAAAACAAATGTCCAAAATGGGTTGACTAGCATTTCATCCTCGTCCATATTGGGTTTTTTATGAAACACTTGCCAAAAATCTCATCTCAAATTGATGAAAAATTAATTCATGATGTTGTTAAAAAAAATTATGCGACAATAGCTCCTTTTTATTTTACCTTGGTTAGCAATTGGTTTGTCAGAGCCTATAAACATTACAAAGATATAGATAAGTTTATAATCGTTATTTATTTAATAAATAAACACTTAATATTTTATAGAAAAAATGGCTTAAATATTGATTACGACACTTTTTATAAGGATAAAACTATTGAAATTGAAAAAATTAAAATCCTAGATATTTCAAAAGATCTTCAAATACCAAAAGAAACATTAAGAAGAAAAGTACTAGAATTAGAAAAAAAAGGTGTAATAAAAAAAATTGGTAAAAAAATATTTATAGATAGATCCACGTTTCACGCAGCAAAAGCAAGAAATACACTTTCGGAGCTTAGTATTTTATTAAATGAATTTAATAAACTTCTAAAAAAAGAAAAATTAGTTAATGATATTTATGATCCAAATGAAATAACAAAATCAATAAAAGAAAATTTTTCGTTTTGCTGGTATCAATTTAATAAATTTTGGTTTACTTTTACAAATAGATGGAGGTCTGAAGTAGGTGATTTAGAAACTACTTGCATTGGTTTTATTTTAGTTATTAATGCGGTGAAAAATAAAAAGTTTAAACCAAAAGACTCAACTATTCAAACTTATGGAAAATCAATCATGGGTTCTGATGATAAAGGAGTAAACGCAATGTCAATCTCTGATATAACTGGAATTCCAAGACCAACCGTTGTTAGAAAGTTAAAATATTTAATAGATAACAAATATCTTCATATAAATGAAAAAAAATTAATATCTTTTAATATTAAAGGGTTTGCTTCAAAAAAAACAGCAGAACTACGAGATAAAAATGCACTCAGTTTAAGTAATTTTTTTTTTAGGGTATTTAATCAAATTAAAATAATTAATTCTAATTAGAATTTCTTAAAATATAAATAAATATAAATCCAGTTATATACATTATTAATGCATAAGCAGCAGTTGGCACCATATATGCTATATCATTAAATATCTGTGTAGCTACAAAAACTGCCAAAGTTCCATTTTGTAAACCACACTCTAATGATATACATTTTCTCTGGGCAGCACCAGTTGCAAATTTTTTAGCTATAAAAAATGCTAAGGTCATCATCACAATATTTAAAATTAATACAGCTAATCCTGCTTGAGCCAAATAATTAAAGATATTATCTCTTTCTTCAATCCATATAGCTGCAAATACAACAATAAATAATATTCCGGTAATTCTATTAATTATATTTATATTTGATGAAATGAAATTTTCAGCTAATGCTCTTATAATCATTCCAACTATTACTGGCACAGTAACAACTAATGCCATCTTTAATGCTATTCCTGTCATTGTAATATCTGAAGATAAATTTGTTACACCTAGTAAATCTGCAGATGTAAAAACTATAAATGGAACAGAAATTATACTAATTAAACTTCCAATTGCAGTTAAAGATATTGATAGAGCTACATCACCATTTGCAAATTTAGTTAATACATTGGAAGTTACACCTCCTGGAGCAGCTGCTATAATCATTAAACCTACGGCTAACTCAATAGGTAGTCTTAAAATTAAAACTAAAATATAAGCAATAATAGGTAAAAGAATTAATTGGCAAATAATTCCAACTGAAAAGTCTTTTGGATTATTTAAAACTCTTAAAAAGTCTCTTGTTGAAAGTCCTAGGCCCAAACCTAACATAATTAAGGCTAAGGCTATTGGCGCTATTTTAGTTACTATTTCCAATTTATGATCTCCCCAAAAAATATTATATACGTTTTTTGTAATTTTAGGATATATAAAATTTATGCTTTCAGATAAATCAACGATTTGCCCAGTTAACTTATTAGATATAGCGCATCAAAAAAGAGGTGTTAGAGCAGGAATTGTAAATGCTGGAAAAACACTGCCTATGTTATCAGTGATGGACGCAGTGAATGAAAAATTAATTGAACCTGTTTTTATCGGTGATGAAAATGAAATTAAGAATAGTGCTGATGAATTAAAATTTGATATTTCAAAATATGAAATTGTTCATGAGCCAGTTGAAAACAATACTGCAAAAGCTGCAGCTAAATTAGCATCTGAGGAAAAAATAAAAATAATAGTTAAAGGTCACATTCATACAGATATATTGATGAAAGAAGTTTTAAAAAGAGAATACAGATTAATTGATAAAAAAAGATTGAGTCATATTTGGCATATGACTTTAGAGAAAGATGACAAGCCACTAATTATAACTGATGGTGCATTAAATGTTAATCCTAATGTAAAAACTAAAATGCATATTTTGAGAAATGTTGTAGATTTTTGCCATAGAATTAATATTGCTAGACCAAAAATTTCTATTCTCTCGGCTACTGAAGAAGTATTAGATAGTATGCAAAGCTCGATTGAAGCAAAAGAAATAACCGAATTATCCAAAAAAGAAGATTTAAATGCTGATATATTTGGACCACTTGCTTTTGATAATAGTATTTCAAAAAAATCTGCAGGAATTAAGGGAATTAAAAATGAAGTAGCTGGTGATGCAGATGTTTTGTTAGTACCAAATGTTGAAACTGGAAATGCTTTAGTAAAAATGATGATATATTTTATGGGAGCTTGTGCTGCAGGAGTTGTTGTTGGTGGGAAAGTTCCAGTAGTCATAACTAGTAGATCAGATGATGCGACTTCAAGACTTGCCTCAATAGCAGCTGCAGTAGTAGCTTTAGACTAATTGTTCATTGAAAACCCTTAAATAATAATTTAAAAGTTCTTGAAAAAAAAGAAATTCTGATGGCTATAACTTATTTAAAAAAATCACCTAAAACTTCATCTACTGATGATAGCAAAACAAGAGAAATAGTAGAAAATATTTTAAAAGATATAGAAAAAACAAAAGAAGAAGGTTGTAAAGAACTGGGTAAAAAATTTGATAAATACGATGGTGAAATAATTATTTCAAAAGAAAAAATTGAAGATATTAAAAAAAATTTAGATCAAAAAACAAAAGATGATATTCAATTTTCACACGAACGTGTAAAAAAATTTGCTGAAGCACAATTAAAAAATTATGGTCAAGATTTTGAAGTTGAATTATCAGAAGGATTATTTGCTGGACAAAAATTAATTCCAGTTAATACTGCAGGATGTTATGTTCCTGCGGGAAGATACGCTCATATTGCATCAGCAGTTATGAGTGTTACTACAGCAAAAGTTGCGGGAGTTAAAAATATTATAGTATGCAGCTCTCCTAAGCCAAATATTGGCGTTCATCCTTCAATTGTTTACACTGCAGATCTATGTGGAGCAGACGTAATTATGAATTTAGGAGGAGTTCAAGCAATTGCCGCTATGACAAATGGATTATTTGGAAATGCTCCTGCAGATATATTGGTAGGACCTGGAAATCAATTTGTTGCTGAAGCGAAAAGAATTCTTTTTGGTAAAGTAGGAATAGATTTATTTGCTGGTCCTACAGAAATTGCAGTTATAGCGGATGATACTGCTGACCCAGAGTTGGTTGCTTTTGATTTAGTTGGGCAGGCAGAACATGGATATAATTCGCCTGCTTGGTTATTCACGACAAGTAAAAAACTAGCTGATTATGTAATGCAGAGAGTTCCTGAATTGATAGCTGATCTTCCAGATTTACCAAGGGAAAATTCTGGTGCTGCTTGGAGAGATTATGGTGAAGTAATACTTTGTGATACTGATGAAGAAATGGCAACTATAAGTGATCAGTATGCTCCTGAGCATCTGGAGATTCAAACCAAAAATCTTAAATGGTTTCATGATAGGCTAAAAAATTATGGTTCGTTATTCATTGGCGAAGAGACTACAGTTGCCTATGGAGATAAATGTTCTGGAACAAACCACATTCTTCCTACAAAAGGTGCGGGCAGATATACAGGTGGATTATTCGTTGGGAAATTTATTAAAACTTTAAGTTTTCAAAGAATGACAAAAGCTTCAACAAAAGAGGTGGGAGCAGCTTGTGCTAGAATTTCTAGATATGAGGGAATGGAAGCACATGCTAGAACTGGTGATGTTAGACTTCGAAAATATGGTTTTTCTAATTAATTTTATGATGTAGTCTTTACTTTATGAGTAAAGAAAAAACTTATAAAAACTCATTTTATGAGTTTGCTCAACAAAACGGTGAGTACTATAGTAAGGTATTTGGTCTAATTCAAAGAGATCAGTTAAAACTATATCACATAAACTCATCTGCACTGTTAGGTGGTTTTTTCTGGTGCGCATTAAGGGGCAATTGGTTTCTGTTCGTTTTAAGTACATTTTTAGATTTAATTGCTGCAGTAAATATAACAATGTACTTTAAATATGGTGCGGGTATTGAGCAAGCAATTTTAGATAAAAAAGATTTTTTAGTTGAAAGATATACTAACTGGCAAGATAGTTCGGTCATTTATGCTATACTAACTTTTTTTTTAGGAAGAATATTAATAGGTTGGTTAGCAGATAGAATTTACATTAAGCAATTTGATAAATGGCAAATAAGTAAAAAAACTGCCTCAGGTTTTAGTTTTTCAAGATTAATAAATGTTATACTTGTTTTAGTTTTAATATGGCCGCTTACTTTATATAGATCATCACAGTTTGCACCTGATGAAAGAACATGTATTAAACAACATAGAGCTTTGGAGAAAGGACAGGAAGTATCTTTTAAAAAAAGGTTTGATTGTTTCTTTATTTCTGAATTTCCAATTTTAATTTGGCTAGATAGGCCAACTAAAATTAGTTATCCGAGAGATGATGATGGAAATAGATTTATTAAAAAAACCGAGCCTAAAAAAACACTTCCCACAATTACTTTAAATAAATTTGTATCACAAAAAATTGAAGAAAATGTTGGTTATCTAACAGCTTTCCATGGTTATATTTTTGATGCAGCAACAGATGGTATCCGCTCATTGTTAAAAGGCATCTCTGCTTTATTCGTTGGAACACCTTGGATTATTAGTGGAGGCATATTCTTGTTGGTGGCACATAAAATTGCTGGATTTAGAGTAACTGCTTTTGTTGCATTTGCATTATTATATTTAGCTTTATTTGGTTTCTGGAATACGGCAATGGATACAATGGCATTAGTTTTAACTGCCACACTAATTTGTTGCTTGATTGGTTTACCTTTAGGAATTTTAGTTGGAAAATCAAATCGAGCAGAGTCTATAACAAGACCAATACTTGATGTAATGCAAACAATCCCTTCATTCGTATACCTAATCCCTGCAGTAGCTTTTTTCTCTGTTGGAAAACCACCTGGAATTATTGCTACGGTAATATTTGCTATGCCTCCTATTGTTAGGCTTACAGCTTTAGGTATAAGGCAGGTACCTGGCGAAATTAAAGAGGCTGCACTGGCTTTTGGTTCAACGGATAGACAACTTCTTTATACTGTTGAATTACCTCTTGCCCTACCCTCAATTATGGCTGGAATAAATCAGGTTGTTATGATGTGCTTATCCATGGTGGTGATAGCAGCTTTAATTGGAGCTGGTGGTATGGGGTTAATTGTTGTTGAAGCTTTAGCTAACACTAAAATAGGTAGAGGTATTTTAGCAGGTCTAGCAATAGCGTTTATAGCAATGATTATTGATAGAGTTGTTCAAAAAGCAACTAAATAAGTCAAAAATTTTAATTGAATAATATTTTTAAAGAATAGATAATTTACTTATAAAAACTTAAAGAGGGAAATATGAAAAAAACAATAATAAGTTTATTTTTAAGTTCATTATTATTTGTTACAACTTCAGCTAAAGCTGCTGGTGAAAAAGTTATGATATCAGATTTAAGCTGGACAGGTGCAAAAGTAATTGGACATATTATTAAAGCCGTTATTAACGGGCCTCTAAACTCTGAAGCAGAAATAGTTCAAGGTTTATCAGATGGTAACTTAATTATGGCAGGTATGGATAAAGGTGACGGTAAGATTGATGTTTACACTGATCTTTGGATGCCAAACAGACAAGGTATTTGGGATCAATATATTGATGGAAATAAAACTGTTGCTGTTAATACTCCATACAAAGGAACACAAGACATGTACGTTCCAAAATTTATGGCTAGTAAAGTTCCTGATGTAGCGGCAATGAAAGATCCAAACGTTGCGGCTATGTTTGATACTGATGGTAATGGTAAAGGCGAATACTGGGCTGGAGATGCTGGTTGGAAGTCGACTAAGATGTGGCAAGTTAAATTTAAAAGTTATGGTTTAACTGATCTTTGGGAACCAAATATAATTCCTCAAGATACTTTCAAAGCTCAGTTGAAAGATGCAATTGACAACCAAAAGCCAATTCTTTTCTACTATTGGACCCCAGAGTGGTTACATGCAGCTTATGATTTACATGAAATTGGAGAGCCTGCTTACTCTGAAGGTTGTGATAAAAACATGGACCTAGACGCTGAAGACTGGTTAGAAGTATCTGAGTTCCCGTGTAAAAGTAGACAAGCAACTATCTATGTCGCTTACTCTAAATCTTTAGAGAAAAGAAATCCAAAAGCTGCTAAGTTTTTAAGTCAAATGGCTATGGATCCAAAAGTAATTAACCAATGGATATTAAAAGTTGGAAGAGATGAAATGGATGCAGATGACATGGCTGAAGAGTGGGTTAAAAACAATATGGCAACTGTCAACAAGTGGATAAATTAATTTCTTAATCATTGAGGCCGTTTATAAAACGGCCTCAGTTTAAAATTTCCAGTAATACATAATAAGAAATAATAGACATTATAATAATTATTACCCAATTAATTATTTTCCAAGCCTTTTTATTATTTAAATAATTAGAAAAATAGTTAGATGCATAACTAATTGAGAAAAAAAATACAAAAGAGGCTGCTGAAGCTCCAACTCCAAAAAAAAATTTATCTATAATTAAAAAATTTTTAGAAAAATTTCCTAAGAAAAAAACTGTATCAGAGTAAACATGTGGATTTAAATAAGTAAAACCTAAGGTTTTTAAGACTATTATTTTAAGAGAAACTTCTGATTTGGTTTTATCTATTTTAATTTCTTCAGGTTTTTTTTTAAACTTTGAAGTAATAAAATGAATTAAAAATATAAATAATAAAATATTAAATACTAATTCTATTGAAGGATTAAAAAAATTTCCTAAATATTCAAATAGAAAAATTCCAATAAAAATTAATAATAAATCAGAAATTGCACAAATTGTACAAACTAAGAAAACAAATTGTTTTTTTATACCTTGTTCTATTACAAATATGTTTTGAGCACCAATTGCTAAAATTAAAGTAAAGCTGGTAATAAAACCTAAGCTTAAAAATGTCATTTAGTTTTATTAACCTACCCAACTAACTTTTCCAACTTCTTTATTAATTGAATTTATAATGGGCTTATTTAAATAAGAATTAAGTTTATCTTTATCAATTAGATTTAATTCAGATAACATACCTGCTATTGCAGTACTTGATGCTCTAGAATTTCCATCTGAAATTTTAACCGCTAGACCAATTTTTTTCTCTGGGATTGTGGCCACAAAAACACCTTCAGCCCCATTTTTGAAAAATACTCTTTTTTTTAGAATTTTTGTAAGAATGGAATTATCACTGTTATTACCACCAGCATATTCTGGAAATTCTACACATGAGTCAAAAATTTTTTTTGCAACATTTCCTAGTTCTGCAAGTTTAGAATAGTCAGAAAACATTGCCAACAAATGTGCTAGTTTGTTTAATGGCATCAATGGATTTGGTAAAGTACAACCATCAACTCCCAATGTTTCAATTTTGAAATGAACTATATCTTCAATCAATTTAATTAATTCTTTTTGTAGCAAGTGATCTTTGGAATTATAATTTTCTATTGGCAAATCTCTTTCGAAACTTACAGCTAGATGTGCACAATGTTTTCCTGAACAGTTGTGAAAAATTTTTCTCTTATTTTGATATTTTTTATGTGCTTTAAATTTATCTGTTAGTTGCCACGGCCAATCTGCTCCACAAGCAAGACTATTTTCTTGAATTTTTAATTTTTTAAGCCAATTTTCTAAAATTTCTTTATGAATATCCTCTCCGTGATGAGAAGAAGTTGAGATTGCTATCTGATGATCACTTAATTCAGATTTGTTAATGTATCCATTTTTAAATAAATTTAATGCCTGTATTGGTTTTAAAGCAGAACGTGGATAAATTTTTCCAGAGCTATCTCCCCATTCTTTCAGTATTTTACCATCACTATCAACCAAAACTCCTATACCAAAATGTGAACTTTCAATTTGACCACTTCTAGTCACATCAACTAATTTTTTTAACATTTAAATTAATAATATTTGATTAGTTAAGAAAAGCTAATTTTAAGATTGTGGGATATTACCACTCATAAAGGTTGTATTCAATTTATATATTTGTACCAAATTTAAATAAATAATTTGTTTACAACCTGTTCATTTTATAAAATCGAGTCGCAAGGAGGTTTTTATATGTTGAGTAAACTTTCACCACCTGACACTTAGCTGGTAGCTATAAAATATAAAAAAACATAAAATAAAATCCGTTTATGGATATAGCCAAAATGGCTATTAAAGGGGAGCCCTACAGAGGGTGCTCTGTCAGGGCAAACCCAAATTCTAAACTTTTTTTGCCTTGAACAACTCGATGATAATTACTGTTTGATTATTTTAAAAAACTTTCTACTAACTCATTGAACTTTTGAGGATTTTCAAGGTGGGCATTGTGACAACAGCCTTTCATAACTTTTAAATCACTATTAGGTATGTTTTTAATTAAAATATCAACTTGATCAAAGTTATACGATTTATCTTGATCGCCCCAAATTATTAAAGTTTTATTTTTAATATTTTTTAAATTATTTATACCTCTCCATTTTTTCATTGCAAGTAAGGCATTTACAGATGTTTCTTCAGAGATGTTGGTTGCAGCCTTCTCACATAAATAATAGTTTTTATCTTTGTTGCCTTTAATGAACCATTTAGGTGGAATTTTTTTTATACTTTCCTTTATTCCTTCGTTTTTAATCCTAGCTATTGATTTCTCAATTGATTCAAATCTTCCAGGCATTTCTCCAATCGAACCTGTGGCAAAACAAATAAGTTTATTAATTTTATCACCTGAAATTTTAGCTATTTCTTGTACAATCATTCCACCCATTGAATGTCCCATCAGATGAAACTTTTTAATTTTCTTTTCATCTACGCACGTAAGTACGAATTTTGCCATATCATTTATGCTATCAAGAGATTTTGCTTTATAACTTTCTCCAAATCCAGGTAATGCTGGTGATATTATTCTAAAATTTTTTTTTAGGTGTTCTTTCTGAAAGTTCCACATTTCAGAAGATCCCATGAAACCATGAACTAAGACTAATGGATAGCCACTACCTATATCGTCTGTATATATGTCTTGCATAAATTATTTTAAAATATAGTTGTATGTATATATTACAAAAAAAAATTAAATTATAATCAAATATGATTGGAATTTTAGGTGGAATGGGTACACAAGCTGGGTTGGATTTTTGCAACAAGTTAGCAAAACTTAATAGAGGAAAATTAGATCAACAGTATCCTATGTTTGTTCTCTATAATAAATCTAATACACCAAAAAGACCTGAAAATTTAAAAAAATACTTCAATGTTTTAAAAGCTCTTATTGAAGGCTGCAAAATGTTAGAAAAAAATAATTGTAAGTTTATTGTCATGCCTTGTAATACTGCACACTATTGGCATAGAGATGTTCAAAAAAAAAATTAAAATACCATTGTTGAGTATGCCAAGAGAGGTTTATAAGTACACAGAAAAAAATTGTAAAAAAAAATCTACAATCGGTATTCTCTGTACAGAAGCCACCTTGAAAACAAAAATATATAATCAATATTTTGATCAAAAATTTAATTTGATTAGTCCTGAAAATAAGATTCAAAAAAAATCAGTTAATAAATCAATCAAATTGGTTAAAATGGGCAAAGTAAGAGAAGCTGAAAAATCTCTAAGGCCTGCAGTGAATTATTTGATCAAAAAAAAATGTAAAAAAATTATTCTTGGATGTACAGAATTGCCTATTGCGCTCTTTGCTTATAAATCATTTAAAAAAGCTAAAGATAGCAAGTTATTTATAGATCCAAATTTACTCTTAGCAGAAGTGTGTCTAAAAAAATATAGAAAAAAATAAATTTAATCTGCGTTTGCAGTCAACGTTTTAATTTCTAGTATATTTTCGTTAGGATCTTTTACAAAAAAAGTTTCTTGTTCGTATTTAGTGCCCTTAAATCTTAAATAAGGCTCATCATAATACTTAACTTTTTTTTCTTTAAGTCTACTTTTGAGGCTATCAAAATCTTTTCTTGATAAATGAACACCAAAATGAGGAACAGAAACATTACCCATATCTACATCATGTCTTTCATTGTCCATTTTATGTTCGCTCTTATGTAAAGTTAATTCATTACCCCAAAAATCAACATCTGCCCATTCTTGTGCTGCATTATCTAATCTACATCCCAAAACTACATTATAAAAATGCTTAGCTTTTTCTAAATCACCACAAGGAATAGCTAAATGAAAACAATTAGTATTTTTGTACATTATCAACCCTCTTTAAATTGCGTATTTAATCCTTATATAAAGCATATAATTTTTTTAATCAACAGTGACAAAAAATTTAAATAATATGAGTGATTTTTTACAATCAATAATTGATAGAGATCCAGCGGCAAAGTCTAAATTAAGTATAATTTTAACTTATCCTGGAGTTAAAGCTATTTTTTTTCATAGGATTGCAAATTTTTTTTGTGTAGCTAAATTTGATTTGATAGCAAGAATCATTTCACAGTTCTCAAGATTTTTAACTGGTATAGAAATACATCCTAAAGCAAAAATTGGTAAAAATTTATTTATTGACCATGGAATGGGCGTTGTAATTGGAGAAACTTCTGACATAGGGAATAATGTAACTATTTATCATATGGTAACATTAGGTGGTATTGCACCAAGTATTAACTCAAATGAGCAAAGGCATGTTAAAAGACATCCTACTTTAATGGACAATGTTGT
>MDSZ01135947.1_pt1 | contig 11440 bp, 12 predicted proteins | sample 811201 | NCBI WGS metagenome assembly MDSZ01 (sample SAMN05326647, study PRJNA326480) | marine metagenome | isolation source: seawater | place: Indian Ocean: North | collected 2010 | reverse complement strand
TTATGCGTCTTTCAGCCGCTTAAATTAAAATAATTAATATATTATTTTTTTTGTTTAACATGTTATACGACGTAAAAAAGTAAATATCATGGATTCATTTGAAATAAATAAAATTGTGGCATCAATATTATTAATCGCATTGCTATTTATTGGTATTGGTAAAATTTCTAACTTAGTTTTTCAAGTTAAAAAGCCAAATATAGCGGGATATAAGGTAGAGTTACCTGACAACAATACTGCAAATCAAATATCTGAAACAATAGCTGAGGAAGCAGATGAGATTGATATCGCCACTTTATTAGCTTTGGGAGATCTCACTCATGGTGAAAAAGTTTTTAAAAAATGTAGCGCTTGTCATTCTATTAATAAAGGTGGAGAAAATAAAATAGGACCTGCACTATATAATGTTTTTGGTAGACAGGTTGGGGGAATAACAGATTACAAATATTCAACTGCGTTAATAGAATACGATAAGTCTTGGACATTTGAGGAAATGAATGGTTTTTTAAGAAAGCCAGCTACTTACATAAAAGGTACAAAAATGGCTTTTGCAGGGTTAAGAAAAGATAAGGACAGGGCTTCTGTTATGATTTATCTGAATCAAAATTCAGATACTCCACTTCCGTTACCTTAATTTTCCAAAACTATATAACAAAATACTTTTTTGAACATGAATTCTATTTTGAGCTTGTTGCCAAACTCTTGATTGTTTTCCTAAAAAAACATCCTCAGCAACTTCATTTCCTCTTGGTAAACAATGTAGAAATATTGAACCTGATCTAGTTACATTCATTAAACTTTGGTTGATTTTATAATTTTTAAAATCTTTTATTTTTTTAGATTTATTTACTCTATCATTTATAGACACTACTTTATCAGAGAACACTACATCTGCATTTTTTGCGGCTTTTTTTGCATCATTAAAAATATTAATTTTTTTTTTATTTTTTTTTACCCAGTCAAGAACAAACTTGGGAGGACTATAATTTTTTGGACAACCAATATTTAGATTAAATTTAAACTTAATAGATGCTACAATCATTGAATTTAAAACATTGTTACAGTCACCAATCCAACATATATTTAATTTAGATATTGGCTTCTTTTTTATTTCTTCAATGGTAAATACATCTGAAAGCACTTGACAAGGATGAGAGCTCGGGCTTAACAAGTTAATAATTGGTATTGTTAAATTCTTGCTAAAATCCACAATTTTACTGTCACTATCCGTTCTTAACAAAAATCCATCTCCATAAGTTGATAGGATTTTTGCTGTATCTGCCAAGCTTTCTCCGCCTTTGCCTAAATGTAATTCATTTGCTTTCACAGTTATTGTTTCTGCTCCTAGTTGTTTAATGGCGATGTGAAAACTCAATCTAGTTCTTGAGCTTTGTTTTTCATACATCTGAATAATCAATTTTCCTTTTAAGGGTCTATCATTATCAAGATCAAGGGTATTTAGTCTTTTTCTTCTTTTTTTTCTTTTCTTCGCATCATTCAAAATCTTTCTCAAATCGCCAGCTGGAATATCTTTAAGATTAATAAAGTTTTTCATAATTATTTATAACTTTTACAAACTTTTTTAATAATTTTAAGAGCTATATTAATTTCTTTTTTTGAAACATTTAGTGGTGGTAAAACTCTAATTGTATTTTCTGCTGCTCTGATAGTTAACAAATGGTTTTTTTCTAAAGATTTAATAAATTTAGATTGATCAAAGTGTAATTGGAGACCTATTAAAAAACCTTTGCCTCGAACTTCTTTTATTATTTTTGGATATTCATTTTTAATTTTATTAAGTTCTTGAAAAAAATATTTTGATAGTTTTAAAATATTTTTAAGAAAACCCTTCTTTAATACTTGATCTAAAACTGCATTTCCTACTGACATTGCTAGAGGATTTCCACCAAAGGTGGATCCATGTGTTCCGGGCGTCATATATTTTGCAACTTTATTTGTCATCAAAACTGCACCGATTGGGAAACCGCCTCCAATTCCTTTTGCTATTGGTACTATATCTGGTTTGACATTTGCATGCTCGAATGCAAAAAATTTACCAGTTCTGCCTATGCCACACTGAACTTCGTCAAAAATTAACAGTATTTTCTTTTTGTTACAGATTTTTCTTAATTCTCTTAAACACCAATCTGGAATAGCTTTTATTCCACCCTCTCCCATTATTGGCTCAACCATAATTGCAGCTGTTCTTTTATTGATTAATTTTTTTAATTTTTTATGATCGCCAAATACAAAATGGTCAAATCCTGGTGCATTCGGTCCAAAACCATTCGTCATTTTTTTTGATCCACTAGCACTAATTGCGGCAATAGTTCTTCCGTGAAAAGAATTTTTTATACAGATAATTCTATTTTTTTGTTTTTTTCCTTGTGAAGCAAAGTATTTTCTTGCAACCTTAATGCTGGCTTCTGTTGCTTCTGCGCCCGAGTTAACAAACATTACTTTTTCAGCAAATGTATTTTTTGTTAATCTTTTAGCTAATTTTTCACCCTCTGGAGCCAGAAATGCATTGGATATATGCCAAACTTTTCTTGCTTGTTTAGTTAATGCTTTAATTAAATATGGATTTGAATGGCCAAGTGAGAGTACAGCAATACCTCCCACCATGTCCAAATATTTTTTACCTGTGGTTGAATATAAATAACTACCTCTTCCATACTTAAAGGAAATTTTTCTTCTATTGTAATTTTTTGCTAATGAGCTCATAAATTTAATTTTAATCTTATACACATTTAAATCATATTCGTTTAATTAAAATGCAACCAATGGTTAAATCTTAATATTTAAAAAAATTGTTAAAAAGATAGAAAAAAAACTTGCGTTAGATTAGAAATTATGAGTTACATGATGTTGTATATAAATAAACATATTATACTATATTTGGTAAATTATGAGTTGGGACGAAAAAAAAATTGAAATCTTAAAAAATCAGTGGGGAAAGGGTAAAACTGCCTCTCAAATAGCTGAGATGATAGGTGGTGTTAGTAGAAACGCTGTAATTGGTAAGGCACATAGACTAAACTTATCAATAAAAATAAAGTCAAAAGCTGGTTCGTATAATCTCTCTACAAGAAATAAAAATCAAGATAAAAAAACTATAGTCACTAGAAGATCAAAATTTCGAAGTCTAGTATTAGACAAAAATTTTGAGGAAGCAAAAAATCTTACACTGGAAGAGCTTAACGAAAATACATGTAAGTATATGGAGGGACATCCATCAGATAAAGATTCAACTTTTTGTGGTAGAAAAACTGTAGAAAAGTTTTCTTACTGCCCTCTTCACCTTATGCTAGTTTATCAACCCAAGGGGAAAAAAGAGGATATTGCACTAAAGAATGATGATGTCCCAGCCTTTTTAGAAAAAAAAGTAAAATCAGCATAATTTATATTAAACCTAAATAAATAATTAATTTTTTTTCCTTGAAAATTCACCATGTTCTTTCCACATGTATGAATATTTCAAAATTTCTTTCTCAAAAATTTTTATATTTGAATTTAGATTTAATTCTAAATTTGTTTTATATTGCCCAGTTGGTGAATTATTTTTTTGTAGTAAAATTAATTGATCACTAGTTAATAATGGATTTCTCATGGTGGTTTCAAAAAATTTAGCCATTATTTGTGCAATAAAATTCGGTATTGGCAATAATATTTTTTTCTTATCTAGTGAAATCAGAATTTTATTTAAAATTTGTTTAAAGGTAATTGCTTCTGGACCGATACATTCTATTGATTCTGAATAAATCTCCTGTGTAATAACTTTTTCTATGATTTCTGTCATATCGCTTACATGTAAAGGATGGAAAATTGTTTTTCCTTGATAATAAATTGGAAACATAGGTAAAAATTTTAACATGCTCATAAGCATTGTCGAAAAGCTATCATCAACACTATAAATTATTGAAGGCTTCAGTATTACATAATTAGTAAATATTTTTTTAATTTCATTTTCTCCATTAAATTTACTTAGAGCATATTTGCTATTTAAAGCGTTTTCAATTCCTAAAGCTGATACATGTACCAACTGCTTTAAATTATTTTTTTTTGAAAGTTGGGCAAGTATTTTGGGGAATTCTGTGTGTATATTGTGAAAGGAAGACTTATTTTTTTCGTTTAGAATTCCAACGAGATTTATACAAATATCTTTATCTTTAAAAATTTTATTTAACTTTTCTAAATTAAATGTTTCAAGTTCGATAATGTTAATCCAGCCTGCATTTGCTTGACTTTTAAGTATATAGCCTTTTCGATGAAGATTTCTTGTAACTGCGGTTAATTTAAAATTATTTTTTGCTAATTTTCGTAATAAATGTCTTCCAATTTGTCCTGTTGCTCCAAATACTAGAATTTCTTTAGGTTTCATATATATATATAATATGCATATTGATATTAAATTACATCAAAATGATTTGCCAGACGAAATTAAGCTGGATGACAAAAAGTCATTGGCGATAGACTCTGAGTTTTCTGGTCTAAATATTAATAGAGATAAGCTTTATTTAGTTCAAATTTCTACAGGCAACAACGATGCTCATATTATTCAATTAAATAGAGAGAATTACGACTCTCCAAATTTGAAAAGGTTACTGATTAATAAAAATATCTCTAAAATTTTTCATTTTGCTAGGGCTGATATGGCTTTCATAAAAAAATATTTAAAAATTGATATTGAAAATATTAATTGCACCAAAATTATGAGTAAAATTGCAAGAAGCTACTCTGATAAACATGGTTTAAAAGATCTCGTCAAAGAATTTATTGGTATTGAAATGAGTAAACAACAACAAAGTACTGATTTTGGCGGAAGCCTAAATGAGAAACAACTTAAATATTGCGCTAACGATGTTATTTTTCTTCATAAAATTTTTGATTCTCTTAAAGAAATTTTAATTAGAGAAAAAAGATTTGATCTTTATAAAAAAGCAATTAATTGTATTGATACAAGAGTTGAGTTAGATTTAGCCTCTTTTACAGAAGATATTTGGTCACACTAAAATTTATGGAAGATAATTTCTCTTTAATAGGAAAAGACGTAATTCAAACTGAAATTGAAGCACTGAAAAAATTAAAAAAATCTCTAAATAAAGATTTCAACAAAATAGTAAAATGTATTTTAAATTGCAAAGGTAAGATTATTTTTTCTGGTGTTGGTAAATCTGGTATTATTTCTAAGAAAATATCATCTACACTTTCATCTTTAGGCATATCTTCCTTTTACGTTGATGCTGGATCTTGTTCTCATGGAGATTTGGGTGTGATTGGATCCGGAGATATATTAATTTTAATCAGTCACAGCGGTGAGTCTGCTGAATTAAAAAATATAATTAAATATGTAAAGAGAAATAGAAAAATTACTTTAATTGGTATAACTTCTAAAAAAAATTCACTACTTTATAAATCCAGTGTTACCAAATTTTTACTTCCTGATTCTCTTGAGGCTGGACCTGGAAATTACATCCCAACATCAAGTACAACTACTCAATTATGTTTCGGGGATGCATTAGCTATATCAACTATAAAAAAAAGAAAATTTTCAAAGCTTGACTTTAAAAATTTCCATCCAAGCGGAAGCTTAGGTGCAAGGTTAAAAACAGTTGCTGATTTGATGTATAAAGGAAAAAATATTCCATTTGTAAACGAAAACTCAAATATAAAATCAGCTTTAAAGATCTTTAATCAAAAAAATCTTGGAGTTTTAGTAGCTAAAAATAAAAAAGGTATCACTACTGGTATAATATCTGATGGTGATTTTAAAAGAATTTCACGTAAAAATGAAAATATAAAAAATTTAATAATTAAAAAAGTAATGAAAAAAAATCCAGTTACTGTAAATGAAAATATGTTGGCAGTTGAAGCATTATCCATAATGAGTGAAAAAAAAATTACATCATTGTGTGTATTTAAAAATAATAAGAAAAAAATAATTGGACTTATTCATATGCATAATATTTTAAATGCTAATATTTCTTAAGATATGGATTTAAAAAAGGTTTTGCGTTTTGGGGTAATTTTAAGTATTTTTGTGATTATTGGGTACTTTTACTATAGTTTTTTTTACAAAAATAAAAACATAATTAGTAAATCAAATGATGTTTTGGTAACAAATAATTCAAATCATGCTGATGAGATTGTAAGTGAACTACAAAATATTGAATATAATTCAACTGACAAAAATGGTAACACTTACTATTTAAATGCAGAGAGAGCTTTTATTAATTTAGAAGATAAAAAAGACGATAAAATTAACCTCGAAAAAGTGGTTGCCATTATCAATATTAAAAAAAAAGGTGTTATTAATATTATTTCAACAAAAGCTTATTACAACAAAATTAACCATGACACTTTATTCTACGATGGTGTTAAAGTTGAGTATCTAAATAACTCAATTGTTTCAGGAAATTTTGATCTTTTATTTACTGAAAACATTTCACAAATTTACAATAATGTTATATTTAATAGCAAAAATGCAGATTTATATACTGATAATGTATTTATTGACATGCTTTCGGGCGATATAAAATTAAAAATGAATGAAAAATCTAAATATATAACTTTAACGACAAATAATGAGTTTATTAATTAAAAAGTTTAGAATTAAATCTTTTAAAGAACAAAGTCCTACAATTGAACTTAAAAACCTAACAATTTCATATGGAAATAGACAAATAATAGAAAAACTTAACTTAAGTATACAAAAAGGTGAGATATCTGGTTTACTAGGACCAAACGGTGCTGGTAAAAGTTCAATATATCATTGTGTTTTAGGTCTAATTCAGCCCTCATTTGGAAAAATTATAATCGATGGTGTTGATGCAACAAATATTCCTACACATATAAGATGTTCAAAATTCGGAATTTCTTGGGTTCCGCAGTATGGAGGGTCATGGTCAGATTTAAGTGTTTTTGATAATCTAATGGCGATTGCAGAATTAAATATAAAAAAAAAAGAAGAAAGACTTCCAAAAATAAATAACTTGATAAGAAAATTTCAACTTGAAAATGTTATTAAATTAAAATCAAAATTTCTCTCCGGAGGTCAGGTCAGGAAGTTAACATTGGCAATGGCGATGGTTAAAAATACCAAAATATTAATTTTAGATGAACCCTTTGCGGCACTTGATCCTCAAAGTGTAAGGATGATACAACAAATTATTGTAAGCCTACAAATGTTTGAAAAAATTTCAGTTACAATATCAGACCACTCATCAAGAGATCTTTTGGGATGTGTAGACTCAGCTATGGTTTTATCAGAGGGTAAAATTGTGGCTAAAGGTACGCCCCAAGAACTTGTTAAGAATACAAGAGCGATTGAAGCTTACTTTGGCGAGGGATTTAAATTTTAATTTCTTGTGAATAATCAAATAGAAATAAAAAAAAAAAATTGTTCCTTTTAATAAGAGCATAAATGTCTCTAGTGATAAAAGTTTAAGTATTAGGTGTATATTGCTATCATCAATAGCAGCTGGAAAATCAAAAATATTTAACTTACTCAATTCTGAAGATGTTTTAAATACAGTAAAAGCAGTTAGTAAACTAGGTATTAAAATTATTAAAAAAAAAAATTATTTAGAAGTTTATGGTGTTGGTATTAATGGTTTTAAAATAAATAAAAATACCACTCTAGACGCTGGAAATTCAGGAACCCTGGCAAGATGTATTTTGGGATTATGTTCTGGTAGTGAAAAAAAAATAAATTTAGTTGGAGATAAAAGTCTTTCAAGAAGAGATTTCTCAAGAGTAATTGAGCCTTTAAAATTATTTGGTGTAAGTATTAAATCTAATAGAGGTTCTTTACCTTTGCAAATGACTGGTTCAAATCTTTTAAGGCCAATAACATTTATTGAAAATAAAGGGAGCGCACAAGTTAAAACTTGTATTTTATTAAGCGCACTTAATGCGCCAGGTATCACAAAAATCAAATGCAAAAAATCTAGGTCACACACAGAACTATTGTTAAAACATTTGAATTATCCATTAGAAATTAAGAAAAACAAAGCATATGATATTATTAATATACAGGGCTTACATCAATTTCGATCTTTTAATTATGAAATTCCAGGAGATATTAGTTCTGCATCTTTTTTTATTGTCTTAACTTTATTAGCAGAGAAATCAAAACTTTTAATTAAAAAAATTAACATAAATCCTACAAGAACTGGAATTATTAAAATTTTAAAAAGAATGAACGCAAAAATTTCTATTAATAAAAAAAAAAAATATAAAGGAGAGTTAATTGGTGATATCCAAATTAGGAGTACTACTAACTTTAAATCTATAAATTGTTCTAAAAGCTTAAATAGTTCTGCAATAGATGAATTTTTATTAATTTTTTTAGTAGCTGCAAGAGCCAAAGGTGTTTCAAAATTTAGTGGACTCGGTGAATTAAATAAAAAAGAAAGTCCAAGATTAAATATAGCTATAAAAATACTTAAAATGATGGGTATAAAAATACTAAGAAAGAAAGATGATATAAAAATATTTGGTAATCCAAACCTAACTTTAAATAAAAATTATCAAATTAAAAATTTTTTTAAAGACCATCGTGTTTTTATGATGTCTACAATCGCTGCACTTACGTTTGGAGGAAAAAGATGGGTGATTGAGGACAAAGATAGTATTAACACTTCTTTTCCTAATTTTATAAAAATTTTGAATAAACTTGGTGCAAAAATTAATTAAAATATCCCATAAAATCTAAAAAATGGAGCAATTTCCTTAAATATAAAACTTATAGATTCGATCTTGATTATTTTAATTAAAACAAGTATGAAAGCGAGTTTTAAAAAAAACAACAGTTAGTATTATTAAAATTAATGGAAGTATACAAAGATATATCAAACAATCAAAACGAAAAATTCAAAAAGCTTTTAATTGATAACTTTTCCAAAACAAAAATAGAAGAAGGAAAAATTTTAACCGGAACGATCACTAAGATTACTGATAAATATTATTATATTCTAATACCAGGTATGAAAAGTGAAGCGTTGGTTGACATAGTAGAAGCAAGATCTCTTTACAAAAATAAGGAATTAAAAGAAAACGATAAACTAGAAGTTTATCTAGAAAAAATAGAAGATAGAAATGGTGAGGTTATTGTATCTGCAAGCAAAGCTCAGAAAATTAAAGGTTGGTATGTTTTAGAAAAAGCTTATGCAGCAAATGAGAATGTAACTGGTAAAATAATATCAAAATGTAAAGGAGGAGTGATAGTTGAGCATATTGATACAAAATCACTTATGTTTTGTCCTGGATCACAAATTGATTCAAGGCCTCTTAAATCGTTTGATCATTTATTTGGAGTTGAGCAAGACTTTAAAATTATAAAACTTGATAAGTTTAGAGGTAATGCCTGTGTTTCGAGAAGAGAAGTTGTAAGTTCCGTCTCAAAAGAGAATAAAGCAAAAATTATAGAAAAATATAAAGTTAATGACATAATTAAAAATGCAGTTGTTAAAGGATACAGCTCCTTTGGCTGTTTTTTTGAGGTTAATAATGAAATTGATGTCTTGGTTCATCTTCAAGAAATATCATATTCGAGAATTAATCACCCTGATGAAGTATTTACTATTGGAGAAAAGCACGATCTAAAAGTTATTTCAGTTGATAAAGAAAAAATGCAAATTTCATGTAGCATCAAAGCTCTCACGCCTGATCCATTTGAAAATATTTCAAATTATGAAGTAGGTAAAATCTATAAAATTAAAGTTATAAAAGTTGTCGACTACGGTGTTTTCGGAGAATTGCAACCTGGGTTAACTTGTTTGCTACACTCTAGTGAGATTGTTTGGAGTAAAAAAAATGTTTCACCAGCAAAATTTTTTAAAGTTAATGACGAAATTGAATGCGTAATTACTGACATAGATAAAGAAAAAAAAAGAATCGCAATTTCACACAAGCTAGTTAAAGAAAATCCATATGAGAAATTTGAAAAGCAACATCCAATGGGATCAACTGTTAAAGGAAAAATATATAATATAAAAGATTTATCAATTTATGTAGCATTTGATGAATTTGGTATAGATGGATTTTTACACGCTAATGATCTTTCATATTCCTCAAAACCTGAAGATGAAATACAAAAATATAACAAAGGTGATGAAATTGAGGCAAAAGTAATTGAGATCAAATCAAAAGATCAAAAACTTAAATTAAGTGTAAAAAGTCTTCAAACAGACCCTTTTGATATTTTTAAAGATAAAAAAGTAAATGATATTATTACCGTAAAAGTTAAGTCTACAAATCCAAAAGAGATAATTGTATGTCCTGAAGAAAATAATTTTGAAATCCACATAAAAAAAAATCAAATTGCTATAAATACAGAGGACGCGAGAACTAATCGTTTTATAAAGGGTGACAGGATTGATGCTGCAATTTCTGAGCTAAATTTTGAAAAAAGAAAAGTATCGCTTAGTATTAAATTGCTTGAAGAAATTGCCAATAAAGAGGCTGTTACAAAATTTGCAAGTCCTTTAAGTGGAAAAAATCTTCCCTTTAGTGCTTTATCTGAAAAATTAGTTAAAAAAAAAGAGGAAGATAAATAAGATAGATTAAATTGGCTTTATCGAGATCAGATATAATTAACGAAGTTTCAAAAAATTTTCCTAACCTTTATAAGAAAGATATAAATAAATTATTTGATATACTTTTATCTGAAGTTTTAAAATCCTTATCTAATGGGGAAAGAGTAGAACTTAGAGATATTATGATGTTAGGTACAAAAGTTCAAAATAAAAGAATTTCACAAAATCCAAGAACCCTAGAAAAAATTGAAGTACCAGAAAAAAAAACTATTGTGTTTAGAGCTTCGAAGGAATGGAAAAAAAAAATAAATGAAAAAACGTAAGATTTTTATTGCTATTGATACATCAAAAGTTAAACAAGCAAATAAAATTATTAAACAAACTAAATCCTCTAAAATATTATTTGGTTATAAATTTGGTCTTGAATTTATTAATTCAATAAATGGTAGAAAGTTTCTCTCTAAATTAAAAAATAAAATAATTTTTGCTGATTTAAAACTTAACGATATTCCAAATACATGCGTATCAACAATAAATGCAATCAAAGATTTAAAGGTAAATTATTTGACTATGCATATAAGTTCGGGTTTAGAGGCTCTTAGGGCAGCAAAGAAAGTATCAGGCAAAGTAAAGTTGGTAGGAGTAACAATTCTCACTTCTTTGGATAACAAGGCTTTAAAAGATATTGGATTTAATAAAGATGTAAAAAAATTAGTACTACACCAAGCAAGATTGGCGAATAAAGCTAAGTGTGATGCTATTGTGTGTAGTGCACAAGAAGTTAAAATTGTAAAAAAAGTATTTAAGAAAGAAATTATAACTCCTGGGATAAGGTTTAGCTCAAAATCAAATGATCAAAAAAGAGTTGTAACACCAATTAAGGCTTATAAGAACGGCAGTGA
>MDSZ01235184.1_pt1 | contig 11441 bp, 12 predicted proteins | sample 811201 | NCBI WGS metagenome assembly MDSZ01 (sample SAMN05326647, study PRJNA326480) | marine metagenome | isolation source: seawater | place: Indian Ocean: North | collected 2010 | reverse complement strand
TGTCCTATGCTATCGATCTGACCCTGTGAATTAACAGTAAGTCTTACTCCTTGAGAAGAAGTACCATATGTGCCCGAATCAACTCCAGTATTTGTAATACTAATTGCGCCAGATCCACTTGTATATGTTATTCCAGTACCGCCTGAAAGCATACCTCTAACATTAGCAGAATCAATATCAATAGTTCTATTTGCAGCAATCGTACCGCCACCAGATAAACCTTTACCCGCAATAATTGAAACACTAGTATGATCTATGTGTTCATTAGCAACAAAGTCACTAAAGTTATCATGCTTAAAATATGAATAAAGTTCGGCCGAATCAATATCTAATGTATTTGTAGCATTATTATATGTTAAACCAATACCTTCTAATACTGCACTATCAAAAGCTAAATTAAAATCTGAATCAAAATTAGATTTTGTATAAATTTGTTCAACATCAATACTATATCTTCCGGCTTCTGAATCATAAGTTAAATCACCACCAGCAGAGAACATATTTCTTATTTCTGTTACAGATTTTGATAAATCTAATGGAGCTACAACACCACTACTATCTGTTGCTTTAAGTTGGCCATCAACATTTTTAAGAAGTAGCCCTCCAAGATTAATTGTTTGACCACTTAAATATAAATCTTTCCACTTATGAGTTGGACTACCTAAGTTATAAGTGGAATCTAAACTTGGAATAAAGTGACCAGGAATTTTTCCGGTTGAATCACCCAAAGCAATTTTAAGAGTATCATTAGTATGATTATGAGTAATAGTAAGTTTATTAGAATCAGCTGTAAATATAGTATTTCTATATTCACCATCCGCACCAGAAGTAGAATCATAAACTAATAGACTTCCATGTGTACGACCACTAGTATTAACACCTGTTAAATTATGAATAGTTCGTTCGCCAGAACCAGCCGCAACATTAGTAGGAGGACCTACTGTTACCCGTTTAACAATAGTATTGGGTACACCTACTTTTATTGATTTAATTAGAGGACCGTTATTACCTACTTTAATGGCCATAAATTATTCCCCTACTTTGTAACCGATGGTGTAACTGTTATATGGCCTTCTAAAATTCTTTCAATTATTGTAGTACTACTATCTTCAGCATAAGATGCTTCTACATCATAAACATATCTACCGGCTTTCAAAGCTCCGGTTTGACTATTTGTTAATTTTAGAGTACAAATTCCATCTGTAGCTGGAGCAGTTATTGCGGTAGTAAAAGCAGTAGCTTCTCCTGCACTATCTGAATAAGATTTTTTTATTTTACTAGTAATAGTATAATTAGATAAATCTTTTTTAGATCCATCTGTATTGACTAGCTCAAGTTGAAGAGTAGCATCTGCACCTTGATCTAATGTAATTTCTTCGAATTGGGCCATTGTTTCTAAACTCTCTATTGCAGGTATTTATAACAATAGTATTTATATATATTATATCATGATAAAAGACCCTAATACTAAATTTACGCTTTGGAAATTAGGAGCTATACCTAGATTTTATAGTGCTACATTCGCGAATTATCCTATATGGTCATATAGAGGTTGGAATTTTCCAACAACATTAGCGAATAAACGAGTACCAATATACGAAATTAAAGATTTTTATCTTTACCATCCTGATAAAGGATTCATTGATAAAAATCAAGTTAATATTTTATTATTACATCCCTATGATGTAGCTATGTGTAACGGTAATGAATTTAAAATGGATAATCATAATTATGAATGGATGCGTAAATATACAGATATAGCTTTACATATGGGTTTTAAAATTTTTATTGATACTAGTTATGATTATAAAAATTCTTTTAACTTAGATCTAAATGATGCATTTTTTACTAAAGATAAAAATTATGTATTAAATAACGATATTAAATATTTAACACATCTACCTCCAGTTAATTATTATAAACTTCATAATAAATATATAGAAGCAGAGGAAGAAGCTAAATCCCAAAAATATAAAGAAATAGAAAAGCATTTAATAGAATTTAAAACTTTTAAATATCAAGTTAGAGCTTTATATAAAAATGATTTAAATATTCATCCAACAAATAAACATGATAAAAAATATTTCTTTTCTTTATTCTTCGGTGAAATAGCTCATCCTTATTATAAAATATTATCATTTTATCAATTTAATAAAAGAAATTTACAAAAACATAGTGCATGGTCAACTTTTCTAGTAAGTGATCCAGAAATAGGTTATCCAAATTTTCATAGAAATATAGAAAACGTTAATTCTTCGTACTTACCTTTACAAGAACTAGTAATAAATAATAAAGATAAATTAAAATCTTTCGCGAAAAATAAACCACATGAAAGATATGATATAGATAAATTATATTCTAATATCGATTGGACTGATAAATCAATTAATACTAAAGTATTAATGCAGTTTGACGAATTAAAAATGCCGCAATGCGCATTTGATAGCCATTTATATGTAACTTATGAATCTTTTTGTGAACATCTTTGTTGGTATACTGAAAAATCATGGAAACCCATTGCTCACGGATTTCCGTTTATTATACATGGATGTTATCTTCAAAATCGTTATTTAAAAAAACTTGGTTATGAGATATTTGAAGAAATAATTGATTATAGTTTTGAAGAAATGGTAATAGATCCTAATAACAAGGATGAATGGGTATATAATTATGATATAAAGTTTTTTGATGAATTAGAAAGATTAGTAAAAGAAGGACCCAATCTTTTTTATCAACCAATTATACAAGAAAAAATTAAACATAATAGAAATTTATTTTTTAAAGAAACAACTACTGAAAAATTCCTAGAAGATTTCGAAAGAACATTTGTACATGATACAAAAAATTAAATTAAAATATAATTTAGATGTATTTCTTAATGGTGATTATACTCAACATTACGGTAGTTGTATAAGCTATCAAATAAGAGAACAAAAAGATTTACATGAAAATAATTTTCCTAAAAGTTATGACGAAAATAATACAAGAATACAGCAAATATGGTTTGATGATAATATTGACGTAGATTATTTAGCTCTAGGTACACAATTAAATATGGATATAAAAACAATAAGTGCAATACTACAACCTCCTGGTAATACTGTTACTCTACACCGAGATACATTTTTTAAATTTAAATCTCTATATCCTGATGATAAAAGAACTAAAGTAAGAGCAAATATATATTTAGAAGATTGGAAACCTGGTCATTTAATTCATTATCAAGATCATAATCACGAATGGCAATCAAGTACACATTGGAAAGCCGGTGACGGGTTTTTATGGGATAGTAGCCATTTACATTTAAGCGGTAATTGTGGTTTAAAAGATAAGTACACATTACAAATATCTGGATTTTATAACGAATGAGTATGAAATGTATGGTACCTGAGACAGGTATTACTATAAATCCTATAGGAGAATTAGTCTTATGTTGTGCCGGAGATAATGTTGCATTAGGTCACATAAAAGATATAGAAGATGTATCTGATTTTTTTAATTCAGATTTATATAATAAATTACGAATAGATTTTAAAAATCAAAATTTTCCTGATCAATGCGATGTATGCAAAGTTCATTATAAAGCAGGAAGAATAGCTCGTTTTGATTCTTATAATAAATTTAGTTTTCCTACATATGAACAAGACATTTCAAGTAAAACAATACCTATACGTTTTTTAGAAATTACTACAAGCAACATTTGTAATCAAATGTGCGTTACTTGTTCTGGTAAATATTCTTCTAAATGGGCACCTTACGAACAAAGAGCTGTTAATATAGGTATGGATTGGAGAAATGAAAATCATAAATTCCATACTGAAATTTATAAAATGACTGATCACGATGTCGATAAAATTTTAAAAATTATTCCTGATTTACAGCATTTAACTATAAAGGGCGGAGAACCATTTGCAGATCCAAATAATATAAAAATATTAAAACTATTAGGCGAAACTAATCCTAAATGTAGAGTAGAGATTTGTACTAATTTTCAATTAGTAACTAGCACAGTTATTGATTTACTTCACAAAATAGAAGAAGTTCATATACAAGCAAGTATAGATGGAACTTATGCTTTATACGATTGGATTCGTGGTGGCAATTTTGAAAAAACAATCAACAATATTAATAGATATCATGCAGTAGAAGGAAGACAAGTTCTTCCGGCTGTATGTATATCAATATATAATTGGATGAATATTGTTGAGCTGATAGATTTTTTTAAACCTATAAAAGGAGTTCCAATGGTTAGTCTTGCAAACTTAGTGACATTTCCAAAGTATTGTTCACCATTATATTTGTATCCTCGACATATAAAGGAAGGTCTTGATAAATTTTATAATTATTTGAGAGGTTATGAAAAAGTTTCAGACAAAACTTATAAGTGTGATGACTTAATAATAAGTGGCATCAATAACATTAATAGCGTTAAACATACAATAGATGATCTAGGTAATAATATTATACAAAGACGTATGATAGAATGGATAGATTTTTGTCTAATAGCTAGAAATAATGATGAAGATATATTTGAATTAGTACCTTATCTCAAAGATTATCGAATACAATCTTAAATTTTTTATCAATTATATGAACTAAAACGGGTTTATCTTCTTTGAATCTATGAGGAATTAAACGATTATCATGATCAATTCTATAATGCCAATCAAAATTTAAATCTTCGAATTTTACATTGTTTAATCTTATTTTATAACCGAATACTGTTTCATTATCATAACCAAATTGTTCTCTTATTTTCGGCGGATAAAACGAATCTTGATCATTTTTTAATTTAGTCATTAGTTGTATAGTATCTTTAATATCATCAAAATATTTTAATTTTCTCATCGTACTTTTTGAAGCACCTACTATTCCGGTATTAAATGCAGCTTTTAATTCATAATCAATATCATGTTCTGCTAATAATGCATGACAATTCCAATACTTAGATATCGGAGCTCTATAATCTCTTTTATAATTATTAGAATCTATATTTAATTCATGTTCTATTGATTGTGTCTGGCAATAGATATATTTTTCTACGTCATTATATTCAAAAAAATCTATCTTTCTATTAGCAACTACATCAAAGTCTAAATATAAAACATAATCATATTTTTTTGATAATTCATCAAGTAAATATATTTTATAAAAATTAATTATATTATATTCTGATATATTTGGAAATCGTTTTGCAAATTCTTTATATTGTTTATCATTACCAAATAATTTCCAATCGGCGCCACATACTTTTGCGTATTCTTTTTTATTATCAATTAATTTTTTATTATACTTTTTAAATTCTAATTTTGTTCTCTCACTTTTTTGTAAATTATCATTAGCATAACTTCCATCTTTATCTAACTTATTTGGAGCTATATTAATATATAATGAAAATACTATACGAGTTTTTTCTTTGTAATATGTTTCAAATATTTTATTAATTACGTGTATTATTTTCCCGCGGGATCTTTTAACTGCTGTATAGTTTCTAATATCATGCCAATCATCATCCATTAACTGATATGGTATATTATATTTTTCTAAGATATATGAAAAGATAGCTTCGTTATTTTCATAATAGTGCTTTCTAATATGATGATTAGAATCAATTAATTTTTTAATTTTACGTTTTATACTAGGAAGTCTATTAGTAAAATCTAATTCTTTAATATGTTTAGATGATGCTCCTATTACACCAGTATTAATTACGTTATTGGTTTGTTTACCTAATAAGTCATATGCAATAAAATATTTTAATGTAAGAGATCTTTTTTTAATTTCTTCCCATAATATAGATTCATCATCCATATTTCTAGTTTCTATTTCTTTATTTTGATCTTTAATTACTATACCTTTAGATAAATCCCATGCTTCAAAAAAGTTTTCATTAGTATTAAATAGTACATCGAAATCTACATATAATATTTCATCATATTGATTAGCTAATTCCCGCATTAAACGATGTTTATATAAATTAATATCGATATAATTATTAAGTATAGGTTCATAAAATTTAAAATCTACATTAATAGATTTAGCATAATCTTCTTTATTTTTTAATAATCTATCTTTGTATTGTTCAAATCTTTTATTATTTAGATTCACATAAAGACTAAAAATTACACGTTTCATTCAATACTAAATCCTCTGAGTTTATTAGTGACTTCAGTATATTTTTTATTTAATGCAACTGTCTTTTCATCGATATTACTTTTAAGATAACCAAATCCCCATTTATCTAATTCATCTTGAGTATATAACTTATCGATAGCACACCATGGAGGACTTATTACTCTATTATATGCTTCTATTGGGGTGTCTTTTAATGAAAATACAGATTTTTCTTGCTCTGACCATTTTATTAATTCTGGAATATGCTTCATATTATAATATGAAATAGTAGGTACAAGTTTTATTTGATTATTAGACATTGAATAATATTGTCTTAATGTATTAAGAGTTTTTTCCCAAGATGAACTTCTAATCCATTCATAAACTTTTCCTATTCCGTCTATACTTGCATTTATATGTATTTTATCAGGTCCATATTTTTCTATTGCAGTCATAAATTTTTCTGGTATTTCATGAAAATTTGAAACAATTTCTATTATACAATTATTATTAACTTCATATAATTCATTTAATATTTTTAAATTATTCATATCAGCAAAAAATTCACCGCCTTTAAATTGTATGACACGAAGATGTGGTAATACTTTTAACACTTTTTCTATATCTTTTTTAGAAAGACTCCAGCTTTTATATTGCTCTCTATCATAAAGATGTTCTATTTTTCTCCATTTAGAACTAAACATACTACTACACGTAACACAATTTTGATTGCATGTATTACTAGTCGTTAATTCTAAATATTGTAAACCTTTTGCTATAGGAAATTTCCAAGATCTTGGAACCATATGATGTTGTGTAGGATAAAGATGTTTTTTAGCAGTATTACAATCCCAACATTGATTTAAATTTTCCCATCCTTTTTTTAAATGATTCTTTCTACAATTTTTCCAATTTGGATGATTATCAAATGTATCTTTTAAATCGTCTACATCTTGTATTTTTAAATCTAAATGTGCACGATCCATTATAACACAGCATTCGTGGAGATGTCCAGTTCCGGGATTTATTACTAGACTTGTCCATGGATGATTACAATATTTCATTTTCCGATAACCATATATCTATCGCAATTATCTAATTTCTCTACGCCTTGATATATTATTTGATTTAGTTTTAATGAATCTACAAAATCTGATAAATTATCGTGACATCCAATATGAGAATCTATTTCGTGAAAATTATTATTTTGTAAACATACCATAGTATGTTCTCTTTTTGCTTGACACATAAAAGTAACGTCGTCGTGATCCATATGTTCGCAAGAAGTATTTATTAAAATGCCATACCAATCTTTATTTTCTAAAAAATAACTAATAGCATCATCAACTTTAAAATGAATATTATTTTTCTCGTAATCTACTAATCTTTCTCCATATATTTTTGTTCCTGGATCTAAATCACAAGTATGAATATCTCCTAATTTATATTTTTCTCTTAATAATAAAGCTGTTACACCGTACCATCCTCCGGCAATAAATATATTTTTAGGTTCGTCCTCTACTTCAATTAAATTCTCTAAAAGTTTATTGACTAGCCATTCTTTGCTTTTGATTTGATTTTTATCGAGTGCATTGCAAATATCCCATATTCTGTAAAAATCGATATCTGGATCGTATTTTGAAAGTCGATATAGTTCTTCAATAATACTTATTGCTTCACTATAAAATTTTTCGCGTAAGTTCATATTTCATTCCATTATAAGAATATATTGGTGCTTCTGGTCTATCATTTACTTGCATAATATTAATCAAATCATTTCTAATCTTATATTCAATATTTTCATGTTCTATAAATCTATCTATGCCTGGATATTTTCTCATATAATAATCTCTATTAGAATAGAATTTATTCCATATTTCAGTTTGTTCTCCATGAGTCCAAGCCATCATAGAACTATTAATTCTAACATCATACGCATGCGGTCTCCAGAATAAATATTCTTTTGTATAATCATATAATAATGTTAGCCCCTGAAAATCTGGTAAAGAGAATGATTTTTTAATTTCTATATCTAAATCAAAAAATAAACACTCACCTTCATATGGCATTTTATCAGAGAATAAAGCAAGTTTATTCCACCACTTTTTTAAAGTGCAGATGGGTTTAATTATATTAATATTGGGATTAATTCCTTCGGCGTTTTCAGTATAACACCAAAATTTTGAATCAGAAGAATTTAATGAATTATAAAGTTTATTAACATGGTTTTCATTATATAAGCTTCCAACTTTAACCAGTATAATATTTTTAATCTTTATGAACCTCATTAACCATAGAAAAACATTCTAATAAAGATTTAGCTTTTCTTAATTTCTTTTTAAAAGCAGCAGTAGAATTTTTTACAGATTCTAATTCCATTAAATTTAATTTTGTTTTAAATAAAGTATCAGCATCTTTATTTAATTCAATTATTTCTGTTGTAAAAGATCCAGAAGAACTTTCAGGAACCAGTTTATGAGCTAACTCATAAGCTCTTTTTTCTACTAGCTGTTCAAACGCTTTAGATTGTCCTCTTTTCCATTCTGCAGTTTCTTTTAAAATATCTTCCATACTAGTAAGTTTCATCAATTCCTTCCATTGCCATTGGTTAGGATCTGCTTGAATTACTTCTTCTACGATATTTTTATCTTTGTCTTCCCATAATGTGCTTACATGATGATGACCTTCATCAATATATCTTGCTTCTAAAAATTTATGATTTTTTAACATTTTTTATTCCTTATGTACTCTTAGACGATAAGTGTTTATTGTTTCTAATGAACCAGCTGGAAATCTTTGTGTTAAATAATCGTCATCTGCATAACCACCGCTATTAGTTTCCATTCTCCAGCCGACAGTACTACTATTATGTCTTTTATCTGTCATAGCTGTACCTTTATTTTGTCCACTAAAACTAAATTCGCTACCGGTATCATCATAACCGTATCTTATTTTATAACTTGTAAGAGCAGTAGCAGCATATCTCATTTCGTCTCTTAATAAAGATCTAAAATGCGCTGGTGCAAATTCTCTTATATCACCATTAGCATAAGCCATCATTAAAGATTTATTAGTAGGATTTGATTCATTAGTCTTTAATAAAAGATAATATAACTGTACATTTTCGGGTTGATCTCGAGTTTCAGTTATTCCGGCACTAGAATATTCACTTATATCTGCAGAAGTATCTGTAAAAACAGCAGAACCGCTTACAGCTGAATGACCACTTTCACTACTTGAAGTATGTATTTTATAAATGCCAGCTCGATCACTTCCGTCTACTAATAAATCAATTGCAGGTTTAATAAATGTATCTTGAAAATCGGCCTGAGACATATGTTTAATATTACCACTATCATAATATAATGGTCTTGCTCGATTAGGACTAGAAAGACTTGCTACTGTTTGTGATATATGAGCATTATTAGTTGCAACATTAACTAAACTGCCCGGTTCATCGTAATCATCAGAACTGCTTCCTGATGAATAATCTTCTTCACCTCCACTATTATCACCTTCTGAATTAGTTACAGCACTAGCTTTATAACGATTATCTACAAGTGTGCCTAAATTACCACTACTACTTACACGCGAAAGAGTAACCGATGGATCTGCTCCATATTCATATATAGCAGCTGAAACAATTTCTGCTCTTTCGGCCTCAGTAATGTTTTTTAAAGATCCATTACTTCGATCGTAATATAGTGGAAATCTAATGGCCATATTACGACCCCGGTGATCTAAGTACCTTTAATGCACTTCCGCCCGAATCATATATGGTCAAAGTAACAGGACTATTAAATAAAGATGATGTTATGCAACTATTTTGTATACTCATTCTTGGTCCAGAACTATCAAAATTTATAGTAGCTGTATCGCTGAATTTACCGGATGTAGTTGGATGTAAACCTATCAAAGATTTTAATCTATCAGAGTCTAAAAGTTTTAATGAATTTTCAACCATTGCGATAATATTATTTGAATCAACATTAAATTGACCAGTAGTAGAATTATACGATAATCCTTTATTGCCGCTAAATAATAATCTAGTACTAGCAGAGTCTGTATCTAATGCTTTTCCATGAATTTCATTAATAGCAGCAACTAGATTTCCAGATGCAGTTGTTTCAAGAGCTGCACGATCTCCAAGATCACTTGCTATTGTATTTGTTTTAGTAACCCATGCTGATACAGCATCGCTTAAACTAACGTTAGTTACGGCCATTTGCTTCCACCATTTGTTTTATTAATTCTTTCATTTCGGCTACTTCACCCTTAAGATCTTGTATTTCTTTTTGTTGTGTTTTCCACCTAAATTTTCTTTCTCTTGCAGCAGTCATTTCATTAGCATTAATATTTATTATAGCTCCAGAATGCTTATCTCTTGCTAAATTATTATGACCTTCAACTCTTATTAATCTACTCATTATGTTACCAGTGCAATCACTCTTAAGTCTTTAATAGTTGGTATTTTAGAACTATTAGTACTTGTCATAACTATTTTAACTTGAAATTTAGTAAATGCACTTAAATTTCCAACTTGTCCACCTGGTAAATATTCGTATTCTCTAAATACTTCAACATCGTTATCAGCAGGTTGACTTCCATTTTCTGCAATAAGACTCCAAGCAGTTGAATTAAAATCATCATCAGCAGTTCCAGTTTTAAAATAAACTTCAAATTCTGCTTCAGCAGGTCTATTAGCAGCAAATAGTATTTTTAATCCTACAGCCGATTCTTCAAGTGTTACTGTTTTAGTAATATGTTTAGCAGCATGTGAACCTTCGGTTGCATCTGTTTCTGCAACGTATGAAAGAGGAACGTTAACATTTGTACCTGGACTATTTGCTTGATTATCAATTATATTTTCAAATGATAATAAACTAATTCTTTGTAAATCAATTACTGGACTTACTTTAGTATCAGTAGTAGATAATGATAATTTTAAATTACCAGAAGGAGATAAAGAAGCAGTAGATTGATTTGAATCTGATAATATTATTCCTGGAGCATCATTATGATTAACTTCATTTATTAAACAATCTTTATATGACCCAGCTGAATACGAAGAACCTGCACCAGATGCCGCACTTCTTGCAGTACTACCAGCATATGATAAGCCATTAGCTAATTTAATTTGAGCAGTAAGACTAGTTTTTGGAGGTAAAGTAGTTTGAACTTGAGGAATAAAAGTATCAACTATTACGTTTTGAGTTGCTAATACTGTGGAACCTCCGGCAAACATAGTAGCATTAGGCGCACTATCAGCAGCAAAAGAATATCCAGTATGATCAACTCCTGTAATCGCACGTCCACCACTAAGATCT
>MDSZ01123038.1_pt1 | contig 11441 bp, 9 predicted proteins | sample 811201 | NCBI WGS metagenome assembly MDSZ01 (sample SAMN05326647, study PRJNA326480) | marine metagenome | isolation source: seawater | place: Indian Ocean: North | collected 2010 | reverse complement strand
TTGGGAAATTCCTGAAGATCAACATGATGAAGGCTTAGTAATGCATACAGCAGGATGGCCCTTAGATAATTCAACTTATGGTGGAAGTTTTTGTTATCATGCAGAAAAAAAACAAATTTATTTAGGTTACGTGATTGGCCTTGATTATAAAAATCCATATCTTTCACCTTATGATGAATTTCAAAAATTCAAAACTCATCCTGCAATAAAAAAAATATTAACCAAAGGTAAACGTATCGCTTATGGCGCTCGAGCTCTTATTGAGGGAGGAATACAAAGTTTACCAAAAATGTATTTACCAGGTGCTTTATTAGTTGGATGTGATGCGGGAACATTAAATATGCCTAAAATTAAAGGGTCTCATACTGCAATGAAAAGTGGAATAATTGCAGGAGAAACTATTGTTGATTATTTGAATAATTCAAATTCACTTTCAGATTATGAAAAAAGATTTAATAACTCCTGGCTTTATAAAGAATTGTATGCAGCTAGAAATGTAAAACCTAGTTTTAATTGGGGATTAATACCTGCAATTATTTTTACGGGTATTGATCAAATTATTTTTAGAGGTAAACTACCATTTACTTTAAAGCATAAACATGCAGATCATGAAACATTACAACTTGCAAAAGATTCTAAAAAAATTGAATACCCAAAATATGATGGAATATATACTTTTGATAAAACAAGTTCTGTTTATTTAACAGGTACAAATCATGAGGCAGATCAACCAGTTCATTTGCATCTAAAAGATAGAGATCTTCCAATAAATTATACCTTAAATAAATACGATGAGCCTTCACAAAGATACTGTCCAGCTGGAGTCTATGAATTAGATAAAACTGATCCATTGGAACCAAAATTTATTATTAATGCCCAAAATTGTATTCATTGTAAAACATGTGATATTAAAGAACCTTCTCAAAATATTACTTGGGTAGTACCAGAGGGTAGCGGGGGACCTAATTATGCAAATATGTAATATATTTTTAAAAAATTTGTTTTATAAATTTTAAATAATTTAAATTATGAATAAAAATAAAATTGTTTTTACATTTGCCACCGCGGAAGTTAATTTTATCGGCCAAATATTTATTAAAATCACTGAACTTTTTACAGGTAAGATAAAATTAAAGAAACTTTATGATGAATATTTATCAGAGAATAGACCTCCCGAACTTTTTTGGGACGATGCAGTTAATAAATTAAAACTTACTCTTATTACTAATTTTCAAGATGGCAGTTATATCCCAAAAACGGGAAAGTTAATTGTCATAGCAAATCATGCATTTGGTGTTGCAGATGGTGTTTCTTTATGCTCAGCTATTTCGAAAGTTAGGCAGGATTATAAAATGGTCACACATAAAGTATTAAGACAAGCTGAAGCAGTCAAAGATAAAATTTTACCAATTGATTTTAATGAAACCAAAGAAGCTCTTTTAACTAATATTAATACTAGAAAAGAGGCTGAAAAGGTTCTTCAAAATAATGGAGTTTTGGTTCTTTTCCCATCTGGTAGGATAGCTACCAAACAAAATTTAAAAAAATACACTAAAGCTGATGACGGTGAGTGGAAACAATGGGTCTCAAAATTAATATTAAAGACAAAAAGCCCCGTACTTCCAATTTACTTTGATGGCCAAAATAGTCAACTCTATCATATTGCAAATAAGATTGGACAAACTTTCAGATATTCCTTGTGTATGTATGAGCTTAAAAGAAAAATTGGGGATGAAATTTATATGTACTTTGGTTCACTAATACCATATGAAAAACTAGAAAAAATTGGGGATATAAAAGAAATTACGAAGCATCTAAGGTCTGTTACATATTCTTTGGATCCACAATTAAATAATAATTAAATATTTATTTTTTATAATTGCCGTTTTATAGGGTTCAGATGGTAGGATTTGTTGGTATTCAAGCAAGAAAAAGAAGAAGAAATAAGATTTTATTTATTATCATAATAATTTTTGCACTTTTTATGGTATTTTACTTACCATCAATTAATTTCTCGAATTTAGAACAGGATCTTCCTGATGAAATTCTTCCAGATAGTGTTAATGATAAAACTAGTTTAGCATCAGAAATAGAAGAACTAAAACTTGAAGTATTTCAAAAAGATCAAAGAATAAAATTTAGAGATAAACAAATAAAAAACTTAAGAGAAGAATTAAAAAAATTAAATCAATCTTTTAAAATAATTAAAGATAATTATGATAATGCCCTTGGAGATATTGATAAAATAGAAAATAATTCATCAGAAAATTTGTCAGACAACTTAAAAGAAATTGAAGAGCTAAATTTAAAAATAAATGAATTAAATTCAATATTATCTAATTATAAAAATGAGATATCTCAACTTGAAAATCAAATTAAGAAATCAGTTTCTTCAGATGAGTTGCAAGAAATTAAAATTGAGAATTCTGTATTAAAATCAGAGCTTAAGAAATTAAAGAAAAAAAACAATGAATATTTAGAAATGTTCAATGAATTCAATTCATTGATAGAAAGAAAAGATAAAACAATAAATGAATTAAAGTATTTAAAAGATCAACAACATCATAGATAATTATTTGTTTCTTTTCCTAAATAAATAAGGTTCTTCAAACTCTCCTATCCAGATTCCAAATTTTTTTGATTTTGCTATTCTCTCTTCTTTTACATAATCTAGAGAATAATATCTATAAGCTATAGCCCAGCCATTAATTACCATTTTACTGTTTAGGTCTATATTATTTTTATAACATATCCCAATGTATCTATCGTACCTATCTTTACCACTTGTATCACATTGAATTTTATTATTTCCAATTAAATTTTTTAAAAATTTAGTAGACTCTAATCCACAATTCCATTTTTTACCGTTTTTTCTGCATCTTTGTTTTGTTTCTGGAGCATCAATAGCATGTAACCTAATTTTATTGTTACCAATATGTATAGTATCGCCATCAATGACTTTTGCCTTTCCATATATAGTTTTTCCATATGCTAGATTAAAACAAAAAACTAAACTAAATAAACTAAATATTAAGTATCTTACAACCATCTAGTAACAACTCATAAACGTATTTTGTATGAGATCTATTTAAGTGAATATCTATTGATGAAGTCTCGTTATCACTATTATTTCTGATAAGAAGTATAGGTATTTTAATAAAAATGGTTTGTGCAACACTGTAATTTGTTTTCAGTACTTCTTCTAAGTTTATAACTAGAAATTTAGACAGTAGAGTAAAAACATTATCACCTTTTAAATTTAATATAGTTTTATTAAATGATACATCTGTTACTGCAGTTTTTTGAACACTAAGATTTAATTTTAAGTCCGCTAACACTTTGTTTGTTTCAGCCTCAGGTGTTTCTATTAACCATTCATTTGGGCTTAACCAAATTATTTTAATATTATTATTTGATACTCTTACATTAGGCTCAGTAGGCAATACAAGATCTAAGACTGATCCAACATTTTTCATAAATTCTTTATCAGAACTCTTTCCTCGAAGGTTAATTTTGCCAACATGATTTTTCTCCATAATAGATATACCATTAAAATTTTCTTTATTTATTTTTAATACATTTGATGGATTTGAAATCATTGATTTACTCTTTTGTTTTCGGGATCAATAAATACAGGGTCTGTAATCTCAACTTCAATTGTTTCATTCTCCATTGGTGCAAAAAGTCTTTTACCTTTTTTTTCTAATCCACCTTTTATTAATGCTAGAGCAAATGAACTATCTAAATTAGGTGAGTAATAGCTTGAGGTTACGTGTCCAACCATTTTCATTGGAAGTGTAGTTACTGTTTCAACTAATTGCGCTCCTTCTTCTAGAACTTTTTTTGGATCTTTAGTTTTTAAACCAACTAATTGTTTTCTATCTTTCTTTCTTGTATCACTTCTGTTTAAGGCTCTTTTTCCAATAAAGTCATATTTTTTCTTGCTAACTATCCAATCCATATCTAAATCTACTGGTGTAACGGATCCATCGGTTTCTTGGCCTACGATAATGAAACCCTTTTCAGCACGCAAAACATGCATAGCTTCTGTACCATAAGGAGTAATATTAAATTCCCGTCCTTTATCTATACAAATATCCCATAATTGTTTGGCATATCCAGAAGGAACATTTATTTCGTAACATAACTCTCCAGTGAAACTAATTCTCATAACCCTACATTCAACTCCACATAAATTTATATTTCTAAAACTCATATGAGGAAAATTATCTTTTGAAAAATTATAGTCCGAATTAAGTTTTTCCATTAATCTTCTTGAATTAGGACCATTTAAGCTTATTGTTCCATATTGCTCTGTAACAGATGTTAAATACACTTCAAGTTCAGGCCATTCAGTTTGTAACCAGTCTTCAAGTTTAGACATTACAGAAGCTGCATTTCCAGTTGTTGTTGACATTAAATAATGATACTCACCTAGTCTAGTCGTAACACCATCATCTATAACCATACCATCATCACCGAGCATGACCCCATATCTACATTTTCCTATTTCTAATTTGGACCAAGAGTTGGTGTATATTCTATTTAAAAACTCACTCACATCTCTTCCTTGGATATCTATTTTTCCTAAAGTTGAAGCATCTAATATACCAAGACTATCTCTAGTTGCCTTAACCTCTCTATTTAAAGCAGAAGAGAAGTTTTCTTTTTCTTTTGGATAGTACCAAGCACGTTTCCATTGGCCTACATCTTCAAACAAAGCACCATTTTCTATATGCCATTCATGCATAGGCGTAGTTCTTTCTAAATCAAAAAATTCTTTTACGTGCCTACCAGCAAGTGCACCAAAAGTGACTGGCGTATAAGGAAGACGAAATGTTGTAGTACCAAGTTCGGATATATTAGTATTTGATAATTCAGATATAATTCCTAGAGCATTGACATTACTTGTTTTACCTTGATCTGTTGCCATCCCTGTAGTTGTGTAACGTTTCACATGTTCAATTGATTGAAAACCTTCTTTCAGCGCTAATTTGATATCTTTGGCAGTTACATCATTTTGAAAATCTACAAACATTTTTGTTTTGGAAATTTTATCTTTTGAAGTAATCCAAACATTTTGATGATTATCGTTTAAAATCTCAGTCGTTTTATAATTTATCTCTCCAGAAACTTTGTTTTCTTTAAGATTTAAGAAATTACTTATTTTTGTTGGAATTGATTGTAAAATTTTATGTAAATCATAATCTCCATTACAACTTCCTATACACAATGTATTTTGAAATGCTTCTTCAGGAATAAAACTTCCATCTAAATCTCTATATTTTAATTTTCCTTTTGATTGTGTAAACAAATGAATTGTTGGAGTCCAACCACCTGAAATACATACAGTATCGCATTTAATGCTAATAGATAATTTATTTTCATCACTACTATTACTAATTAATTTTTTTAACTGAACTTCTTTTACTCTTAATCTACCAAATGTATTACTGATTTCATATCCATTCAATACTGTTATACCGAGTTCTCTAGCTTTTTTTGGAAAATAACCATTAGCTTCTCTTCTAATATCAACAATCGCTTGTACGTTTATATTTTGTTTAAAGTAGTCTACTGCAGTTTCATACGCACTATCATTATTTGTAAAAAATACTAAATTTTTACCAACAGCAACTCCATATTTATTCAAATATTTTTTAGCACTATTTGCAAGCATTATACCTGGCCTATCGTTGTTATTAAAAATTATAGGTCTTTCTATTGATCCAGTAGCAAGTACAACTTGTTTAGACCTTATTTTCCAAATTCTTTGTCTAATATCATGAGTTTTAGTTAAACCTTTTTCTGGTTCTAAATCCTGAATGGCAAGTAATAAATTATAATGAAAATAAGCAAAGCAAGTAGTATTCGAAATAATTTTTACATTAGATAAACTTTTTAAATTATTAATTATATTATTTTTCCAATCGTTAATCGGAATATTATTTATCTTTATATTATCTTCACGGGTAGATAGGATCTCTCCTCCTAGTTCATTTTCTTGTTCAATTAATAATACTTTTAAATTGTTTTTAGCAGCAATTTCAGCTGCGTAGAGACCACTAACTCCACTCCCTATAATTAATAAATCGCAATGATAGTGAAAGTGTTCGTATTTGTGAGGGTCATCTTTTTTGGGAGATTTACCAAGACCTGCAGCATGTCTTATAAAAAATTCATATGTTTTCCAGAATTTTGGAGGCCACATAAATGTTTTGTAATAAAAACCAGCTGGAAAGAAAGGGGAAAGTAAATCATTTATAGCACCAAAATCAAAATTTAATGAAGGCCAATTATTTTGAGAAAAAGCCTTTAATCCATCATAGAGTTGAATTTCACTTACTCGTCTATTTGGTTCGGTGAACTCCCCTTTTTCTAATTGAACAATTCCATTTGGTTCTTCACTTCCCGCAGTAACTATTCCTCTTGGACGGTGATATTTGAAACTTCTCCCTATCAAGTGTATATTATTAGCCAACAGAGCTGATGCTAATGTATCTCCTTGATAACCCTGATATTTTTTTCCATCAAAATAAAAATCTATAATTTTATTTTTTTCGATATTTTTATTATTTTGATAACGCTTCATAAAATACTAATTATTTTTTTTTTGAAGTTGATAAATTTCCAGAACCTATACTTGGTTCTCCAGAAGGAGTAATAGGGACGTTCGCATTTAATTTAGGTGGTTTTTCTCCCATTTTATAAACAGTTAAAATTTCATCAGTTGAAGTGTTTCTAGCTAAGTTAAACCATTGTCTGCATCCGAAAGTATGATTCCATCTTTCATAGTGAATTCCTTTTTCGTTTTTTCGCAGAAATAAGTATTCTGCCCATTGATCGTCAGTTAAGTCAGGAGGGTTTTTTGGTCTGGCTATATGAGCTTCTCCCCCACATGTAAACTCAGCTTGATCTCTTTCACCACAATAAGGACAATTAATTAGAAACATGAATTAGTGTGCGACTGCAGCAGCACCATGTTCATCAACCAATTCACCACTAGAAAATCTGTTAATACTGAAAGGAGCATTTAATTCATGAGCTTGATCATTTGCTATTGTATGAGCAAATACCCACCCAGAACCTGGAGTTGCTTTAAACCCTCCAGTACCCCAGCCACAATTAAAGTATAAACCATTTATATGTGTTTTGCTTATAATTGGACTAGCATCTGGACATATATCAACAATTCCACCCCAATGACGAAGCATTTTCATTCTCGAAAAAATAGGAAACAATTCAACTATTGCCATTAGTGTATCTTCAACAATATTAAAGCCTCCACGTTGTGTGTAAGAAGTGTAACCATCTGTACCTGCTCCAATTACTAATTCACCTTTATCAGACTGTGACACATATGCGTGTATCGTATTAGACATCACTACGGTATCAATTATTGGTTTTACAGGTTCAGAAACAAGAGCTTGTAGTGGCTTACTCTCAAGCGGTAATTTTATTCCAACCATGTTTGCGATTACACTAGTATGTCCAGCAGCAGCAACACCAACTTTATTAGAATTTATTGTCCCTTTTGTTGTTTCTATACCAATTATATTTCCATTTTTAATATTTATGCCAGTAACTTCACAATTTTGAATAATATCTACACCCATTTCATCGGCGCCTCTGGCATAACCCCAAGCAACAGCATCATGCCTTGCTGTTCCTGCTCTTCGTTGAAGTGTTGCTCCAAGTACTGGGTATCTAATATTAGGTGAGGTATTTATAACAGGACAGAATTCTTTTACTTTTTTTGTATCAAGCCATTCACAATCAATATCATTTAACCTATTTGCGTGCCAACGCCTTTTAAGCTCTCTTACATCATGTAAATTGTGAGCTACATTTAAAACGCCTCTTTGAGAAAACATAACATTGTAATTTAACTCCTGTGACATACCTTCCCACAGTTTTAAGGCATGCTCATATAGTGCTGCACTTTGATCCCATAAATAATTTGATCTTATAATAGTTGTATTTCTTCCAGTATTTCCACCACCGATCCAACCTTTTTCAATGACAGCTATATTTTTAATTCCATGATTTTTTGCTAGGTAATATGCTGTTGTTAATCCATGTCCACCACCACCAACTATTATTGCATCATATTTTTTTTTGGGTTCAGGACTATGCCATGCCTTTTGCCAATGCTCATGGTATGTTAAGGCATTTTTTGCAATAGAAAAAAATGAGTATATATTTTTATTTTGCATATCTTTTTTATTTTATAACAGTTTTAAAAAAGACCTTCAATTTCTCCTTTAGCATTTAACTTAATCGAATTTGCCGCAGGCACACTTGGTAAGCCAGGCATTGTCATAATATCCCCACAAATTACAACAATAAATTCAGCCCCTGATGATAATCGAACTTCCCTGATAGGGAGAACATGACCTGTTGGAGCTCCTTTTAAATTTGGATCTGTGGAGAAACTATATTGTGTTTTAGCTATGCAAACAGGAAGATTACCAAAACCCTTAGTTTCGAACTCTTTCAATTGATTTCTTACTTTTGTATCTGCTACAACTTCGCTTGCGTGATAGATTTCCTGACCAATTTTTTCTATTTTTTTAAATAAAGGTAAATTATCCTCATATAAAAATTTGAATGTATTTTTTTTCTCCTCACATATTTCAACAACATTTTGAGCTAATTCTTTTGCACCTTCGCCACCATTTGACCAATGTGTACACATTGAAGCTTTTACTCCTTGAGTTTTACAGAAATCAAGGACTGCATCGACCTCACTATTAGTGTCAGTAACAAAATGGTTTATGGCTACTGTAACTGGCAATCCAAACTTACGTACATTAATTATGTGTCTTTCTAAATTTACAAGCCCTTTTTTCAATGCAGAAATATTTTCATCTTTCAAATCTTCTTTTGCAACGTCTCCATGCATTTTTAATGCCCTTATTGTAGCAACTAGGACCACGCAGTCTGGTTTTAATCCTGATTTTCTACATTTGATATCTAAAAATTTTTCTGCCCCTAAGTCTGCCCCAAATCCAGCTTCTGTAACAACATAATCAGCTAATTTTAAACTTGCTTTTGTAGCAATTACAGAGTTGCATCCATGTGCTATGTTAGCAAATGGCCCACCATGTATTACTGCAGGATTGTTTTCAAGTGTTTGAGTAATATTTGGTCTTATTGCATCTTTTAGTAGAACTGTCATTGGACCTTGTGCATTTAAATCTTTTGCATAAATAGCTTTTTTATCCCTCGTGTAGGCAATTGTAATATTTCCAATTCTTTTTTCAAGATCATTAAGATCTTTAGCTAAGCAAAATATTGCCATTATTTCAGAAGCAACAGTAATATCAAAACCATCTTGTCTTGGATAACCATTGGCAACACCTCCTAGATCAACAACAATCGATCTTAGAGATCTATCATTCATATCCATGACTCTTTTCCAAACTACTCGTCTTACATCGATATTTAATTTGTTTCCCCAATAGATATGATTATCAATTAATGCAGACAGTAAGTTATGAGCAGAAGTTATCGCATGAAAATCTCCTGTAAAATGTAAGTTAATTTGCTCCATAGGAACCACTTGAGCATATCCACCACCGGCAGCTCCACCTTTCATTCCAAAAGAGGGACCTAAACTAGGCTCCCTTAAGCATACAATAGATTTTTTACCAATTTTATTTAGACCATCATTTAAACCCACTGATGTAGTTGTTTTGCCTTCTCCTGCTGGTGTGGGAGTTATTGCAGTTACTAAAATTAATTTACCATCTTTTTTGGATTCAAGAGTCTCTATGTATTCCAAATTAATTTTTGCAATATGACGACCCATTGGACTAAATGCCTCTGGTGTATCAGGCACGTTTATTTTTTCTAGAATTTCTACTATTGGCTTCATCTTAGCTTTTCTTGCTATTTCAATGTCTGACATGTAACTCCTTATATAATACAAAGTACTTATAGATTAAGTAATCTTTGAAACAACTTGTGTTTCTGTATTTGAAATAAAAAATGTGAAGAATTTATAAGATTTTAAAGCTCAAATTCATTTTTACTATTATACTTTAACTCAGAATTATCTAATTTGTTTAACCATTCTGATGTTTTTTTCATTCCTCCAAAGGCATAGAAATGAATATTTTTTAGATTACTACTTTTATTACTGCAAGTATAATTTGCTAAGTCATATATTAGTTTGTCAGGAGTGCTTAAAGTTGCGATTTTAGTTAAATTAAAAGCTTGTTTTGATATAAAACGAAGAGAATTTCCAATACCACATGATCTGGCATAATTAATTAAAGTTTTTATTGAAGCTGGACCTGGGATGCCTGCATGAATAGGCAAATTATTTCCTAAAGAATTAAGATGTTTTTCCCAATTAATAAGAGACTTTGCCTCAAAAAAAAATTGTGTCGCTATGTACATTTGAAAATCTACATTTTTTGCAAAATTATTTTTTTCTTTAATTGCTAGATCTAAATTTTGGTTGGAAATATCAGGACTTCCTTCCGGATGTCCAGCAATACCAACAAACTTATAATTAAATTTTGACAAAAGATCAGTTTCCAAAACATCCATCGTTGAAGAAATATCTCCAGCTTGATTACCACCACCTCCTATGACTAATATTTTTGTACAACCAGATTCATTTGCTAATCCAGCAATATATTTTTCTAATTCACTTTTATTTATTATTGTTCTGGCAGGTAAATGCGGTATTACTTCATATCCCTCATCTTTTAATTTCTTAGCTGTTTTGATAACATTATTTGCGCTCTCATCTGGTAAATAAGTTATATACACATCATGATTTTTGCTCAAAAATTCTGTAAACCCATTGTATTTGGTATAAACATTAGGTGTGGTTTCTATTGAGTATGATTTAAGAAATTTTTTTATAATATTGAGGGTTTCTTTCGACATGAATAGTAATAATTTATATATAATTTACTTAAATGAATAACAAGCACTTTACTATTGTTACTTTTTACCAATTTAAAAAAGATTTTGATAAAAACAAACTATTATTAGATCTAAATGACTATTGTAAATTTAACAAAATAAAAGGCACAATAATCATAGCTAATGAAGGCATAAATGGAACTTTATCTGGTTTAAACAAAGATATTTATACCATTATTGGTATGTTAAAAAAATTTAAGTTTCTTAAACTTAATATGAAATTTTCATATTCAAAGTTTATGCCATTTCAAAAATTAAAAATTAAAGAAAAAAAAGAAATTGTTACTTTAAGAACTAAGTATTCGAACCCAGAATTTCAAACAGGTAAACATGTAAGTGTTAATGAATGGAACAAAATTATTAATGATAAAAAAAATATTTTGCTAGATGTAAGAAATAATTTTGAAGTACAAATTGGATCATTTAAGGGAGCTATAAATCCAAATACAAAAAATTTTACCGAATTTAAAGATTATGTAAAAAACAATTTGAATAGT
>MDSZ01011765.1_pt1 | contig 11441 bp, 8 predicted proteins | sample 811201 | NCBI WGS metagenome assembly MDSZ01 (sample SAMN05326647, study PRJNA326480) | marine metagenome | isolation source: seawater | place: Indian Ocean: North | collected 2010 | reverse complement strand
TGGAGCGTTGAATTGCATCGGCGGCATTGATGTGTGAGGTTATGCTATTGTCAGGCAATATGGATTCTAGCGACTCCATGTCATTCAATAAACCTGAGAGTCGGGATATGTCGAGAATGTTTTCACCGGGCCCCGCAGACACATGAATATACACCCTGTGTCCAGTTGGAGTAATTTTACTGTCAACCCTTTGCATAGCCCTTTCCGACTCGCTGTCTGGGGAAAACGACTCCAAGTCAGTAGTGAATGCAGGTAGAGGGACAATCACGCTCATCATCATAGCAGTAAGCAGGATGCTGATAATTAGGGAAGGGAGGGCCATGACTTCGAAGACAGATGCCAATCTAGCCTTCGCATCTGGTTGTCCCATGGGTTAGGGCCAAACCGGTCCATCGTTTAACTTAGGCCACTGCAGGTCCCTTCAGCGCCAGAAACATAGGAAAGCCCTCAAAAGGGGGCTACGGTTCGGCGCGTTGTCCATGTCAATAAAAGTACTAATGAACGATGGCCGAGAACTTCGACTTAGGATCACAGGAGAGACACATACTACACTCCAGCTTTTCCGTTCAAGGCTCAACGAGAGTCCTAACGTTGAATATGCTAACTTCTTTCAGAAACATCCAGATCTAGACGAGCCAGAATTGTATGTTCGAGCTGTCAAGGGCAAGAAGGCAGAGAAAGTATTCAGGGATCTCTGCTCTGGAATATCCAAAGAGTTCTCAGGTCTCAAACTCTGAGGATGGTGAATGTGTGCCCCCCGAAGGCATTGAGGAATCCTTAGGCCTCGTAGGATGGGCCTTCCATAATGAGGGAGTTGGGGGGCTATTGAAGGTCAGGGTCGAGGATTTTAGGGTAGAAGAGGTCTCGAGAGTCCCAGCTTTGGACCCTAAGGGGAGATTTACGGTGGCAAGGGCTACCTTGACCAATTGGGAGACAAACAGATTCTTGAATAGATTATCTAAGGAATGTGGCATCAGTAGAAACAGGATATTTGCCTCTGGACTGAAGGATAAGAGGGCGGTTACTACACAGATTTTGGTCATAGACGCCAACATCAAAAAGGTAGAAGCTGTTGATATTCCAGACTCAGAAATAGAGGTATTAGGAAGGACGCACCAGAAAGTGGGAATGAGTGATCATGATGGAAACAGGTTTACTATAACTCTGAGAGGGTGTTGTCATATCGATGGAAGCCCCATGGATGGAAAGGAGGCCCTACAAAGGGTCAATGGAATCAGAGAAGGTCTTGCGAACTCATTAGGTGCAGACGTCTTTCCGAATTGGATCGGGCCACAGAGGTTTGGCGCAAACCGTCCAGTTACCCCACTTGTTGGAATGGCAGTTGTGGAGGATGACTACGAATCTGCAGTGGATATTTACTTGGGTATGGAGGGAAATAAATCTACTGAAGAGACCTCCAAATTTAGAAAATTGTGGAGGGAGACCAAGGATGCCTCTGCCTGTTTGGAAGTGATACCCGGCCATCTCGGATATGAAAGAGAAATGCTACGCCATCTGGAAGGCAAGGACGGTGATTGGTTAGGGTCTTTCAAGACCCTACCGAACTCTTTGCAACTATTGATGGTCCACTCTCTCCAATCTCTGGCATTCAACCACACAATCTCTAATAGAATCTCCAATGGATTGAGCTTGGTCGAACCAGAACTTGGCGACATAGTCGCCCCAACAAAGGGAAACGGTAGGATAGACGTCTCCAAGATGGCGTCGGTTAGTCAGAATAATCTAGAAAGGTGCAGAAGAAATTGCAGGCTTGGTAGGCTTTCTGTTACAGGGCCTCTCCCAGGAAGTGAGCTTTCTGTCGCTGAAGGAAAACCCGGGGAAGCCGAATCCAAGGCTATTGACGACACAGGACTCGGCTCCGTAAATTGGAGGGTGAAAAGGATACCCAGGCTTTCTACAAGTGGGACCAGAAGAGCACTATCGGTCCCTTTCACTGATTTCACCGTAGAGGAAGCCACAGACATTCCCGAGTCTTCTGAAACATCAATGAAGTGGCAGAATTCCCCTGTAGAGGGAGATAGGTGGCATCCAGAGGGGGCTTCGCTGAGACTCAGCTTCACACTTCCTCCTGGTACATACGCAACAGTATTGATGAGGGAGTTTATGAGGTCCCCTCTAGATCATTATTAGATCAGAGTCTTCCCATTTCCAGGGTCTCAATCTGTCCGACTAGTGGATCAGTCTCCCTGACCCTTGCCTCAAACTCATCGACAGTTCCCTCTCCGTCCTCGAGGACTGCCTGAACCTCGATGAACATCATTCCGAACGCAAGAGGCTTAATCTCGAATGTCTGGACCTCTTCTAGCTCACCAATTTTCATTGCGATCCCATCATAATCCGGTCGCCCTTCCTCTGGCTGATCCATAGTTACTTTGTACTTCACCACTACATGCCCCATACTAGTGCCTCCTCAAGGTCCTTGGAACCCACACTCTGTGCAAACGTAAGGTACGCCCTGAAGTCTGCATCGCCTGCTTCTTCCGATCGCGTGACCGCATTCTGGGCAAGGGAAAGAGGTACTTCTGGAGTCTACCAGAGGCAATCCCGATGCCGTACATGTGCTCGTTCGTGCTGTCATTGCATTCCCTCGACGAGGCGCCGAGCCACACCCCCCTTTTAGCGTTGACCGATAGCAACAGGCCTCCATTGCAATGAATTGAAATGAAGGTCCCCCTACCGAATAGAGGTGATTTAGTGAGCGAAGAGGAGCTATCGTTGTCCGGTGAGCAGAACGACCTATCGGAGTTTGTTTCAGATGAGGGAGGAATATGGAGTCTGAGGAATGTGGAGAAGATCAGAGGTTGGAACAATATCGAGTATGGGGCCGGCCTATCGGGCAAGAATACGCCCTCCACTGGCCTGTCAATGAACAGGGCCTACATACCGCCCGGAGGTGTGGCAAAGGCGCATATCCATGTGGATTTCGATGTCATGATCTATCTTCTGAAAGGGAGCGTGAGGCACGAGTACGGGCCAGGCTGCAGACATTCGGTTGTCCATAGTGAGGGGGACATGTTCTACATTGAGCCGGGCCTTCCTCATGAAGTGTTCAATGTCTCTGAAACCGAATGGGTACATGCGATTGTCTCACGATCAGATGCTTCAGAGTGGCAGAACATCGTTCCCTACGACAGGGATTCCGAGTAACTAGGCGTTCGGAATCGACAATATTGGGCCAGGATTGTACCAGTGGTACCTCAATTCAACGCCACTCGATCCATCATTTCCGACAAAGAAAACTTTCTCTCCCAGTGCGATTAGGTTCCCAGGATCCGAACTTTGTGACCCAGCCCGGGTGTCTACGGCCAATGTGACCCCATCTCCGAGAGTGAATGAGATTAGCTCTTCACCTGAGCCATCGTACAAATCATCGACGAAGTAAAGCCTGTCTCCGACTCGTGTCAGACTCGAGGCAGAGGAGCCATCAGTCATCATGGGAACGTGTACCATAACAGTCCCAGAATCAGAACCATCACTCATCCAGACCTCGGTCCCCTGTGTCCCAACACCCGGGGGGCTACTGTAGGCGATGAAGTACAACTCGCCGCCAAACTCTACCATGTTACTAACTCCTCCATCGGAAGGCCCTGCGACGATGTCCTTGACCAACATGGTTCCAGAATACGTGCCATTGCTCTTCCATAGCTCATATCCGGATGTACCATCATCAGCCGTGAAGAAGAGAGTATTCCCAATTGAAATCTTCTCTCCGGGCCAACTACTGCTTGCGTTTTCTGCAATGTTACTTACTATTCCCGTGCCCAAAGCACTACCGTCACTCTTCCAAAGCTCAGTTCCAGATATTCCATCGTCGGCGGTAAAGTAGAGTAATCCACCCATTTCCTCGAAATACATCGGGTCACTATTATGAGCTCCCTGATTGATATCTTTTACCAGTGAAACAAGACTGAAGATACTCGAAAGGTCTAGCTTGAAAAGCTCCCTGCCAACATCGCTTGATACCGCCCCCTGATCGGAGTCGGCGCTGAAGAAGACGTCATTACCCGCCTTGACGAAGTCGGTTGGCTTACTTCCAACTATATCCGCCACGACACTTCCCCCGCCAGGGGCGGCTAGGTTCGTGCTTCCCGACTTCAAGTCTGCAAGCTGGTATGTTCCCAGTTCGGTTCCATCTGAGAAATGAGGCTCCTCACCAGTACAGACATATCTCTCCGTGGAGCATTGGAAAGCTGAGAAATAGGCAGTATCGAACCCAACTTCAGATGCTGGAACAACGGAAATTGAGTTGACGCCAGTGTAAGTGAATTCGGGATAGTTTGCGAAAAGACTTGTACTACATTCGAAAGTCTCACTTATTCTCTGTGTGCCTGACTCGGTACCATCACTAACGTAGAGCTCCCTTATCGGGTCGTTTCCTACAGCCGCAGCAAAGAAGATTTTGTTATCTCCAGCAACGATCTCGCCAAAATCGGTTCCCGGATTTTCACAGATATCGCACAAAGGTGGATTGATATCGGAAACCATGTAAGTGCCACCAAGTGTCCCGTCGGTTCTCCAAAGCTCTTGCCCATGTACTCCGTCGTCAGCAACTAAATACAAATTTCCTCCCATTGAGACCATTGAATGTGGGTTTGAAGAACCAGAACCTAGGTAGACATCTTTCACTAATCCACTGTTTCCAGGGCACTCTCCCATTCTTGAGATAATCTCGGAACCCGCTAAGTTCCCATCAGATGAGTAATCATACCCTACCTTAATTCTGAAGCCCGGATTAGATTCTGGGCATTCCGACGCGGTGTAATACAGTTGGCTCAATATTGAATTAATTATTTGTTCTGCTTCATTTAGTGAAGCCATAAGACTGACTATCTCTGCTTCCATTAGGGAGATGTTTTCCAATGCACCATCTCTTTCAATCTCCAGTGCATCTTTAGATTCAGTTATATTCCTAATTTCATCCTCCAGTGAGGAAATAGTAGTTGAATTATCTTCTATTGCCTGTCGAAGCTCACTACTGAGATTCTCAGAAATTTCTGTTAGATTGGAAATCATCTGGGATTTGTTAGCTAGATCCGATAACATCTGGTCCAAGGACTCATTTGCTGAGTCCAAGGAAGCTCCCAATTCTTCTATTGTGGAGGCGTAGGAAGAGAGCTCATCGTTGAGTACGGACATATCATCGAGTAAAATTTGATTTTCAGCTGTGAGGTTTTCAACTTCAATCTGCAGTTCAACTATTTCGGGGTCACTAGACCTTTCACCATTTCCCCCGAGGCATCCCGATGTCATCGAGGAAAAGAGAATTAGCGTAAGTACAACTGCAGACTTTTTCATATGCTCCGGAAGCAGTTGGTGATTAGATGCTTTCTCCTTAATTGCTACTCTTCTTCTCTTCTGGAAAGTCTACGTAGGCCCACAAGGGGAGTTATCCCTTCTTCAAAGTCTTCAACCTGGGTGACTACCCCGAGGTCTGAAAGATGATCTGAGACCTGCTGCATAGCTGTCCTGCCCGATGCCCTCTTTCTGGGCGAGGGTAGCTTATTCCTACAAATTAGATATGTCTCAGAGGACGAGTTTCTGGAAGCGGTCGGGGCGAACCTCTGAACATTGGAGAAACGGTCCTTTGCAGCTTCTACCAATCCTTCAATTCCCGTACCTTGGAATGTCTTGGTTACGAACGTTCCTCCCGGCCTGAGGACTTCAATTGCAACGTCGAGAACTGTGGTTGAAAGCTCAAGTGATATTGCCTGATCGGTGTCATATCTTCCGGTCAGCCTAGGGGAGATATCGCTAATCACGACATTGAGATCCTCGCCCTCCAACAAACTTCGTATTTGCAGAAGTGTAGCATCCTCGGTTGCATCACCAATAATTAGTCTGGCCCCTTCTACTGGGGAAGTAGCCAGTAAATCAACACCAATCACCAATCCATTTTCCCCGGACTCTTCTACTGCAACCTGGGTCCATCCTCCTGGATGGCAGCCAATGTCCAGCACATAATCGCCCCTTCTGATTACAGAGAACCTGTCCTGTATCTGTTTGAGTTTGTAAGCTGACCTGGCCCGATACCCCTTTGATCGTGCCTCCCTTCTCCATGGGTCACGACGATTCTCTTGATACCACCGTTTGCTCATATACCTCCCGAGGTGAAATGAGTTATCAAGTCAGGGCATCACTGGGGCACCTAGAGGCCAATTTCGGATATCAAGGCACGAGCGGTATGCCTGATTGCGTCTTCTGAAGCCATGTCTGGTTCGAATCCCGTCGAAAGAAGTCGGCCGACTTCCAGAGATGTTTTTGGCACGTCGCCTGCCCATCCCCTATCTCCACCTGTATATTCTATTGAGACGCCCTCTAGTCCACTTTCCTCTACAACTATCTCGGCTATCCTCCTTACTGAGCAAGTGTCACCTGTCCCAAGATTGTACAAACTGACGTTGTCCACACAAAAGTCCACCAAGTGAACCATTGCACGCACACAGTCCTCTGCAGACATGTACGATTTCTCTTGCATGCCATTTCCAAGTACCTCAAGTCTACTTGGGTCTCTCTTCAATTTATGGATGAAGTCGAAAATCACACCATGAGTCCCCCTAGGTCCGACAATATTAGCAAACCTGTGTATCCATGCATTGGCCCCGAATGTACCAGCCCATGCCGTTATCAAAGCCTCAGAGCCGAGTTTAGAGGCACCATAAAGTGAAATTGGCATCACAGGTCCATATGTCTCAGGAGTGGGCATTTCCTCAGCTTCTCCGTAGATTGCAGAGGAAGATGAGAAAGAGATCTTGTTGACGCCGACCTTTCTCATTGATTCTAGAACATTGTATGTCGCCAAGGTACCTTGCTTGAGGTCAGTGTCAGTTACTTCTGTCCCTAGCCTGATGTCCGGGTTAGCCGCCAAATGATGGACCATTTCGATGCCGGACATTGCAGACTGCACCTCATCTATATTGAGAAGGTCTCCACGGACCACCTCGACATTTCCCGTTCCCTGATGATGGGATAGGAATTCCTCCCTCCCGCTTGAAAAATTGTCGAATACTCTTACATTGATTCCTCGAGATACTAGGGCGTCAACTAAGTGGGAGCCGATGAAACCGGCCCCTCCGGTAACTAGGTGCATGGTACCTGGAGAATGCAAGCGGACTTGAGTTCATCGGAAGCAGGATCAGGACCATGTCCCAGTGTCTCTCTTCTGCCTGAGGAAGTAGGAACAGGCAACCATGCCAATCAGGGCTATGTGTATAACAGTGCAGTAAGGGCAAATGTGTGGTGCTCCGTCAACCATTGTCAGCTCCACTAAAACCAGCCATATGACGAATGGAACTCCTGCGAGACTGACGTAGAACAGTAAATCTACATACCCGGACGCCCACTTAGCGTGTATGTCCATCCTGATTGAAAGGACAAAGAACCATATCAGGGCGAAAGAGACAATTCCAATTAGCCCCCATGGGATTCCAAAGAGATTATTCCACTGGGGGTCTCCAATAACCGAACCACATTGTACTAGCCCCTCCGTAGCACACATCGAGGAAGACCCCATTATCATTGAGTTGTGTATTGCCCAAGTCCATCCGGACCCCATTATGCCTACAGCTGAGAATCCCATGCTTGCGTTTAGTACCCCTAATGTGCCCTGCTCTCCTGAAGTTTCTTTGGCCTTAATCAATAGGTAGCTAGAAATCACTATTCCCGCTATGAAAGCCATCAGTGGGGGAGTGATGACACTCATCATTGACCACCTACCAGCCTTTGCAAGGCCTCTGAAAGCTCCTCTCCATCTCCTCCTTGCCCCTGATGTTTATTCTTATTCCAAGCTACAGTACCATCAGGCTCAAGGATAAATGAAACAGGTGTCCCTGAAAGGCCCCACATGTTCATTATCGTCATGGATCGATCATCGATATACGGCCAGTCATTTGGTGTTCCAGGCCTGTCGATACAGTCGTCTCTGTCACTATTACATCCAAAATACGTGGTTTTGTCTCTAAATGCCTCAATTTCTCCTCTAGTGCTGTCATGATTAGGAATGCTCAGCTCAGCTGCGACCGTGACGAAGTTTACTCTATCAGACCACTGTGAGTGGAGCTGACTCATTTCATCACCATCGACCCAACAATACGGACAGTCAGTGTCCATGAAATAAATCAACATCCACTTACTGTCCGATGATCCGTTCCAGTCCCAATCATAGTTGTCGGAGAGCCTGTATTCGTTCCATCCAAATCCATTGTAGGCATCCGCAACAAAATCAGGCGCCTGATTCCCCTCGTCAGGGCCAACTTGAGGTATAGGTGCCAGAATTACAGAAATTGCAACAACTAGGCTGATTATTCCCGCGGTAACGAGCATTGCTACTGTTCTAACATCCTCATCTTTGCCCTTAGGTGCCGCCTTCGCCCTACGCCTCGCCATCATACTTCCGAGGGACTATTCATCTTAGAGTCTGATGGTACGTGGTTATGCCCAATCGAGATTGTAGTCTGGTTATTTACCCAATGAGTCAGTCTGAGGAGTTATTATTTTCCTCGAATTTAGGTGCTTTGGAATTCCATTAGATGCGAACGCTCATTTGGGGCGTGTTACCGCCACATATTGTGAGCGATGAGGTAGCTGTAGACAGATTCTCTCAATCGGCTGATGAATCAGTAGATGATGAGGAGGAGTTTTGGCAATCCTTTTTCGAGAAAATCCAGCCGATAAGGGAGGGCGTAAACTCTGCTAGAAGGGTGTTTTATGAGGGCCCTGTCGGAAACGCCATCGATACTGTAGGCCAACTGGTTGATGACGCTGCCGACATAGCACATTCTTCTTACCGAAGGTTGAACGAGTTAGCGTACGCCACGATTTTGAGGAGCCCGGGTATCTTTGTCGCGTTCCTGTTATTGGTCACCTCCGTTATCGGGCAATTCGCCATGGACTTCCAACAGCAAATAAATGGCGATGTTGAGGTATATCTTCCGGATGGGGCAGACTCTTCTGACCTGCTGTCGGAGGTCAGGGAACAATGGTCAACTGATGTGGTCATAATTTACCTCCAAACCGGAAACTCAATCGCCTCAATCTCAGAACGAACCGAAGAGAACATAACCTCTGTCAACGTCCTGTCACAGATGTCTTGGATTGAAGGGGATGATACCTCAGGAGAGGGGACTTTCGATCGAGGATTAGACTGGGACAAGGGCGACAGAGGAATGAATGATGGGGTCGTGTGGGTCCTATCTCCCTCCCAGGTAATCAAAGAGGCAAACTCTTCTTCTTGGAGATTCAATTGTGCTATGGAGAAGCATGGACTCCCCGTCAGTGATGGGCAGAACTGCGCCATTGCAGGTCTCAACCCTTACTACGGGTATGAGATTCCAGATGAGCAAGAGAGAGTCGATCAGTTCGTGGAAAATGCTGGGTCTCTGATGGAGTCAATGGTCAGGGACACCAATGGTGATGGAATTTGGGATACCGGGGTCATAATTATGGGAATATCATTCGATATGGGAGGGACCGATATACCTCCTCGAGACGATCCCAAATTCGGCCAAGTCAAAGACCACAAGGCATTCCTAGCTTTTGCCGAGGCCTACATCCATGGCCTAGGACCTGACGGGGAAATCCGCGAGGGATGCGATGATGATGGCAGTGGCGTCTGCGACGAGTTAGAGGAAAACTGCAAGCTTTGCTACACAACCTACGAGTTGACATCAACGATGGATACTGAGAGACTTGATGACATCCCGCCCAGAAGAGCGGTGACAGTAACGGGACTCACCCCTGTCCTGCATGACGTATCTGACGCCATATACCTAGAATTGGTCGAGACAATGCTTCCCGCCAGCTTGGCCTTGGTAGCTCTCGCAATGCTAATTCTCCACAGGAATGCGAAGGTCATAATCATCTGTGGAACGCCAATAGCGATGAGTCTAGCGATAACCTTCGGAACCACAGTGATTCTTGATATCATGCTAACGCCAATGATTATTTCCGCCGGTCCGATATTGGTAGGCTTGGGTGTTGATTACGCACTTCATCTGACGAATCGTATCGAGGAAAATCGGCAACAGCTAATTGAGGATCATCTGGAAAGATCTTGGAAGTTGAACAGAGATGGCCTAGAGACCGAATCGATTGACCCATGGGACCCACTAATCAGCCTCACTGCGACCGTAAGAGCGGCCATGACAACTGGACACGCCATCTTTCTATCGGCATTAACCACAATTATTGGTTTCAGCGTTCTCACTTGGGACAGCCTTGTTCCAATTCAGCCCATGAGGACAGTAGGTACCACACTCTTGCTCGGCATCTTCGTAACATTCCTCCTTTCTATGGTGATGGTCCCAGCTCTTATCCAGCTACTGAGATACAGGAAATCAACAGGAAACATGGATATGTCTACGAATCAAACTGTTTACGTTTCGATAGCTATCGGAGCAATTGCGGCCTTCGCTCTGTCATATTCCGGCGCAATGTCGACCATCAACTCCCTGATCATAGCATCTATGCTGTCCTTGACAATCGCCCTCGGAATTCTGGATGTAGTTTGGGAGTCTATAGGCAAGATTCCTGTCAGGTTCACAATCGTGGTAATGCTAGTAGCAATCGTGACTACTGCTGGCGGAGTCATGATTCTTGAGGAAGAACTCGGCAAGGACATTACTGGATCGTCTGACGAGGTCCCACCCGGATTGGAATCATATGAAGCCCTTAGGGAGTATAGCTATGAGTTCGAAGGGGGACAAACAAATCTCTTCATCATCGATGCCACTGAAAGAGGCTCATTCAATGGCACGGCCCCAATAAGAGACATACCTGTCCTGGACTCGATAGAAGCAATGCAAATCAAGGTCGACAATGTCGAATTTACCGACACAACGAGCATTGTGGACATTCTGAAAGCGATTCATGTACAAGATGATGTTACCGGGCAGCAGACATTCGATAGGTCGTTGTGGGACATCCTTCACTCTTCCTGTTGGGATGACCCATTGCAGATCGAGTGCCTGACAAGCGGCGATCTGGCTTTCACTACACTGTCCTCGAAGGAGGACATGGTCAACGTTGTTTTCGATACTCTGAGTCCGGAGATAAGGTCCATGCTGATGAATGCTGATCAGGGGAGTGGGGAGACCAAGACCCTAGTCTACGCATGGCAACCATACATCAACATCCAAGACGCAACTGGGCTTAGAGACACTATTGACGGATTCCTCTCGGAAGGAGGGTGTGAAGGTGCCACGAAGTGCAGGTCCACCACACTTGCCGACGAGGGAGTCATCAACTCCAAGCTAACTGGAGGGCTCCCCATCTCAATCGACATTAACTCTGGAATCCACAAGGCTCAGAATGAGACTACATTATGGACAATGATAATCCTCCTCTTTGCAATGGCCGTATTGTTCAGATCCCCGAGACTAGCGATATTTACGATGACCGCAGTGGCGGTTGTGGTGTTATGGCAG
>MDSZ01105478.1_pt1 | contig 11442 bp, 9 predicted proteins | sample 811201 | NCBI WGS metagenome assembly MDSZ01 (sample SAMN05326647, study PRJNA326480) | marine metagenome | isolation source: seawater | place: Indian Ocean: North | collected 2010 | reverse complement strand
TTTGAGAATGGGCTAAAGAGATACCTTAAAATAAAAAATATAAATGCCGTAAGCTCTGCAGCTTCAAGTTTAGAAATTATTGCATTATTACTTAAGCTAAAAAAGAATGATGAGATAATAATTCCTGCACATACCTATTGTGCTTCAGCATTACCTTTCATGAGAAATGGAGCAAAAATCGTTTGGGCTGATATTGATTTTAAGACAAGAGTAATAAGCCTTGAAGATATTAAAAAAAAAATTAGTAAAAAAACAAAAGCGATAGTTATTGTTCATCTTTATGGATATGCAGTGGATATATTTAAAATTAAAAAGTATTTAAAAAATAAAAAAATTAAGATTATTGAAGATTGTGCACAGGCGTTTGGTGCTGAAATAAAAGGAAAAAAAGTTGGAACAATAGGTGATTTTTCTTGTTATTCATTTCATGCGCAAAAAAACTTAACAACTCTAGGTGAGGGAGGAGCAATTTATGTAAAAGACAAAAGTTTATTTAAAAAAGTAAAAGGACTTAGGCATAACGGTCATTCAAACTTCAAAAAAAGAAAATTTTATTGGTTACCAGCGATGGGTAATTTAGAGTTAGATTTAACAGACAAATTACCATTTAAAGCTACTTTAAGTGAAATTCAATGTGCATCAGGTCATTTATTATTAAAAAGAATAGATCAACTTAATAAAAATAGAATTTCTCGAGCAAAAAAATTTATAAGTTATTTTAAACATAATAATGTTTTATCTTTTAATGAATCTTTTTTAAAAAAAAGACATGTTTATCATTTGCTGTCTGCATATGTTAAACCTACTAAAAATTTTAATAGAAATACTTTGATTAAAGAATTATACGACAATTATCAAATTAAATGTGCCACTCAATATTACCCTTTGTATAAATATTCATTATTCAAAAGATATGGCTTTGGAAAAGGGAATTGTTTGAACACTGAAAAATTTTATAATAATATGATTTCTTTCCCTTTCCATGTATGGATGAGTGAAAAAAATTTTGACTATATGATTTCTTCAGTAAAAAAAATCTTAGATAAATATTCTGTTTAAAAAATTGAATAAAAAAAAAATTATAATTTTTGAACTTAAAAGATTTTTAAAAGAAAACTCATTTATAAAGGATATTTGGCTTTATGGTAATTTTGAAGATGAAGTCTCTGATTTAGATTTATTGGTCTTATATGACAATAATGTTAAAAAAGTAAAAATATCAAAAATTATTCAAGATTACATTCTTGATGGAACTATAATATATATTCCCTACAAACTTAAAAATGAAATTTTTTTATTTGAAAATTTAAAAATATTTTCTATAAAAAAAAATAAAGCTATTAAACACAAATTAAATTTAATAGATAAGCAATATCAGCTTCTTACGTCATTTATAGAAAGATATTATGAAAGGAGACAAATGTTATTTCTTTCAAATATTTATTCACCAAATGACAAAATTATACGAAATATAAAATCTTTGATTTTTTCATATGATATGTTTTTTCAATACCTTTCATTAAAAGAAACAAAAGTAAAAAAAAAAAATTTATTTATTTCATATAAAAAAATTAGAAAAAAATATTTGAATAATAAACTCAAAAAGAAAGAGTATAAATTTTATATAGAAAAATTAAAAAAATTTGATGAAAATTTTTTTCTTAAATCTTTAAATTATTTAAATCAAAGTTTTGAAGATATAAATATGAAAAAATTTTCATATTTGTTTTTGAAAAAATATACTTTTTCAAATTTTGCAAAAAAAAAATCTTTAGTTGTGCCTAAATTGTTTGGTGCTATTTATCAATTTTATGCATATCAAAATTTAAATTTATCAAAAAAAATTAGAAAAGACTTCAAAGGTGAAAAAAAAATTAATCTAAATAATGATAAATTTAAAAATTTTTTAAGAAAAAAAATTAGTTTCATAAATCAATCTTATACTGATCTCAAACGTATAAAATTCAAAAAAGGAATGTATAGATTTAGCTGGTATTTGAATTAAGAAATTTTTTTTAAGACACTGTTAATTACTTGATTACATGTTTCCATGTAATCTGTACCAAGAAAATTAATTAAATTTCTATTGATTTTTTTTTTACTAGTTATAATTTTTTTCCAGTTTTGTCTAAGGTTTTCATGTTTTTTTATAAAAAGTGTAATTTTTTTATTTTTAATAATGTTATAAAATTTTTTAAAAGATTTTTTCTTATGGGAGCTTTTACCAACACTGTCTAGAAATAAAATTGGAATATTTAACATAAAACCAATGTGGCAAAATAATTGATGAAGAGTTTGATCATTTTCAACAAAAGGTACTTTCATTTTTTTATTATTAAAAACATGGTGATCATAATAACCATCAGATAAACTTTTTTTAATATAATCATTTCTTTGTTTTAAAATTTCTGCTGAAAGTTTTTTTTTACTTTTAGTTTTATAAAATTTAATTTTTTCTTTTCGAAAAATATTTATATTTTCTTGAAGTGCCTCTGTAGGCAAAAACCCACTCTCATAATTATTTAAATCATATTCAGTATAAATAATAATACCGTGATGTTGAAAAGGAGAATATTTTAGTACTAGATTATAAAATTCTCTTAATTTTTTTTGAAGTTTAATTAATTTTTTATAATTTAATATTGTATCATTTTTAATAACAACAAAACTATCAAAATCACTCCAACCATCTATAAAATCATTATTTGATAAACTGCCCTGTACTAAAAAAAATTTAAAAAAAATATCGAATTTATTCTTTTTTAAAAAAGAAATTGATCTTAATATTTTTTTCTTATTTTTAATTTTATTTGAAATAAGATTATTACTAAACTTTTTGGTACTAATAATTACTTTATTTTTGTTTTTTATATTATCTTTTTGATTGATTAATTTTTTATACTCACGAGTTAATTGTTTGGCTTGATTTAGAGAAATTTTTTTATTTAACTTTCGAAAATTTAAATATTTAATATCAAAAAACCAATTTAATTTTTTGTTAAAATTTACAGAATTTAAGCTATATTTTTTTTTAAATAAATCTTCGAAATGCATTGAGTAATATAATTTATACTTTTTAAGTATCTTTAATCAAAATATAATTTAAATACATATTTTTTTACTATATAAGCGAATAAATATGATCATTGAAAGCCTCATTTAAGACATCAAAATTAATATATTAATGACAATATTTTTAAATGATTGATTTATTCTTTAAAGACTTAAAATTTTTGATTGGTAAGAGATTATTATATTTTGTTTATATTGTTTTTTTTATATCAAGTTTGGTAGCTATTCTGGATGTTATTAGTATAGGATCAATTGCCTTATTTGTCGGAGTTATTTTAGAGCCAGAGAAATTTTTATTTAATTATACTCATTTTGAACTAATAAATTATTATTATAATTTAGATATTTTAAATCGCGTTATCATTGGCTCAATCATTATACTGTCTATATTTATTTTTAAGGGAATTTTAACTTTTATAAATAGCTATCTTAATGCTCAACTTGCTTATGAGATAAAAATTTATTTATCAAAAAAATTATTTACGTCTTATCTTTATAGAGATTACAGTTTCCATATAGATAAAAACCCATCAACTTTATGGAAAAACATTATTACTGAAGTTGCTCATTGCAGTAGTTATGTGAGTGTTTTGTCTAATTTATTTGGTTCAATAGTTTTGGTTATAGGAATATTATTTGTTGTAATTTCAAATTCGACAATATACTTCACACTAATATTCTTATTTTTTACTTTAATCGTTTATTTTTTGAATAAATATTTCAAAAAACAAATTAAAAGTTTATCTGAGAAAAGAGCATTTTATGATTCTGAGTCATCAAAAACAATCAATCATGCATTAGGCTCTATTAAAGAAACAATTTTATTTAAACGAGAAAATTGGTTTATTTCATTATTCGATGAAACTAATACATTTAGTGAAAAGCAAAAAAAAATTTTAACAATTATCAATTCTTTCCCAAGATTATTTATTGAGTTAATTTCAATAGTTATACTTTTAACTGTATTTATTTTTTTTGTTTATAAGAATTATACTGTAACCGAAATCTTACCATTTTTAACCTTAATAACATTATCAATTATAAGATTAGTTCCAGTTTTTACTCTTATATCAATACATTTAAATTCATTAAGATTTCTGAATTCTGCAAAAAAAATTATTTTTAAAGAATTTAATAATAAAAATAAAAGAAAAAAATTTAATATTTCAAACAATCAAAAAAAACTTAAAAAAGAAAAATTCAAAACTTTATTTATCAAAAAAATTAATTTTAAATATGATAAGAGCAAAAAAATTATAGATAATTTGAATTTAAGTATAAAAAATAGAGACAAAATTTTATTTGCTGGTCCATCTGGCTCAGGAAAATCCACTTTAATAAATTTATTATTGGGATTATTAAAACCCACAAGTGGAAAAATTTTATTTAATAAAAAAGATATTTTTAAAAATTTAGATATTTTTCACTCAAAGATCGGCTATGTTCCTCAAGATATTTATTTATTAGACGATACCATTAAAAAAAATATAACATTTTCTGATTCTGGATATGATGAAAAATTACTTAAAAAATCAATTGAAAAGTCTAGACTATCATTGGATGTAAAAAAATTTATTAAAGGTATAAATACAAAGATTGGTCATAGGGGTAGAAAATTATCTGGCGGTCAAAAACAAAGATTGGCGCTAGCAAGAGCATTATATAAAAAACCTGACATACTAATTATGGATGAACCAACAAGCTCCTTAGATGAGACCACAGAAATGAAAATAATTAATGACTTATTTAATACTTCGAAAGATTTAACAATAATTATGGTAGCTCATAGAGTTAAAAATTTTGAAAAAAAATTTAATAAAATTGTAAAATTTAAATAATTTATAATTTGAATACTATAATATGACAAAGTTTTTTTTTGTAATCACCTCTAAAAGAATTCAAAAGTCAGACATCATAAGAAATGAATTCCATTCTTTAAGTAAAAAAAGGAAGGTCATTTTTTTAGATATTTCAGCTTTAATAAGGGATAGATCATTATTAATCTATAAAAAGGTAAAATCAACTTCGGTTAAAGAAATTAAATATTACAGAGATTTAATATCAATTCTTAAAAATAAAGGAAACTCTTATGCATTAGATTATACAAACAATAGTATAAAAGAAATTTTGGTAAAATTTATTTTAATTTGTTTTAATATTAAAATCATAAAATATTCCGCAGGCTTGAAACCAAGCATCTTGTATAATCATATTGATAAAAATAATAAAATTCTTAAAGTTGATCAAAGAACTTTTTTAAAAAAAGCATATGACCTTCCAAACAATTGCTTAAATTTTTTAAAAAAAATTATTTCAAATTTAGTCAATTTTTTTTTCGTAAATATAGTAATGATTCCTGGTCAAGAGTCTCCAGATGATAAAAATTTTTTTTATTCTCAAAAAAAAAAAATCTATACAAATTCATATGATTATAATCATTATCTTAAGATTATAAAAAAAAGAGATATTAAAAAAAAAAAATATTTACTTTATATTGATCAAAATCTGATAAGCCATCCGGCCTTTTTTATTGAAAAAAGAAAATCTTGGGCTAACAAAGATTTTTATAAAAAACTTAATAGTTTTCTATATTTTTTAGAAAAAAAAAATGGAATAAAGATTAAAGTTGCTCTTCATCCAAAAAATAAATATTTTAAAAATCATTTTTCTAAAAGGTATAATTGTTATTACAATAAAACAGCAGAATTAATCAAAGATAGCTCACATGTTTTAGCACATTACAGCACAGCAGTTTCATTTGGGGTTTTATTTAAAAAACCTATTACATTCTTAACATCGAATGAGCTTAACCAACTTAGACCAGGAGCACAAATTACTAAACTTTCATATGAATTAAAATCTCAAATAATCAACATTGATGAAATTAAAAAAAAGATACATCTTAAAAGAAAGTTTGATAAAAAAGCTTATTCTAAATATTTGGATAAATATGTTAAACACCCAAAATCATCTGGTGAAAATAGTTTGATTTCTTTATTAAAAAATATTTAAGGTATTTAGATATTTACAAGTGGCAAATGTTTAATTGCCTCAAACTGATCTTTTGCTGAATTGTTTCCTTTTTTATTTCTCGATTCACATTCTTGATATAAATCTATAGGTAAATATTTTTTTAAATTTGCCTCTTTAAGGATATTTTCAAGTACAAAAATTGCATTAGTTCCATTAATTACTTTCACTAATGAGAAATTATATTTCATAAGTAATTTATTAAATGCTGATAATGATGCCCCATGATACCATAAACTAGGATGTTTCTTATGAATGTCAAAATTTTCATCATAGGGGACAGTTATTTCATGATCCAGAAAAGACGCGTTATACTCAGTGATAATTATTTCTGGTATCACTTTTTTTGATAAAATTTCTTCTAATATCCAATACTCATTTCCATCTATGTCGATTGATAAACAGCCAAGACTCTTCATATCAAAAATATCATTTATATTATTTAAATTTATAAATCTTTTAATAACTTTTATGTTTCTTTTTGTTTTTTTAATTATCATTTTCATAATTAAACTGTTAAATGAATTACCCATATCAGCATCTACCATTTTACCCTCAAAATTATTTTTGATTAATCCTACACAATTAAGTTCTCTATAATGATAACCAATTTCAACAAAACTTTTATTTTTTAGATATTTTGAAAGATTAGATATAAAAATATTTTCTTCGTTATTATATTGACTTTTTGTTAGAGAAAAATAATTACTAGAATCTACAAGAAATATTTTAAAGAAATAAATTATTGTCCAATATTGCTTGAGTATAAAAAACAAAAATTTATTTTTGTAGAAAATTTTTTTAAGCATGTTTTTTTTTTGTAAGAATCAATTGTTAGTTTAGTATTAATTTCTAAATCATAATTCATGATTTTTTTATTATTTATAGTGTCTACTTTTGGTAATGCATTAAATTTATTCATTAAATAATCAGCCATTTTTTGTGGATTATATTCATCAATCAAAAATCCATTTTCATTATTTACAACTATTTCATTAGCTCCTTTAGTATTAAAACTTATTACAGGTAACTCACTAGCTATGGCTTCAATAATTGTAATTCCAAACGACTCAATTCGAGCGAGATTTACATAAACATCGTGCTTTTTATAAAGTTTTATTAACTTTGAATGTGGAAAATAAATTTCATTATTATTATTTAATTCTTCTTGAAATCTAAAAAAATTTTTATTTTGAGATATAAAATTTGATTTAAGTAAAAAGTTTGAATTTCTTCCTGCTAAGGTCCACTCAAAATTAAAGTTGTTATCCAAAAAAATTTTGGTAATTTTTTCAATAAGATCTAATCCTTTTTTTTTCTCGTAAAATCGAGCGACAGTTATAATCTTTAATTTATCATCTTTTATATATTCTTTTTCAATATTTCTAATTTTTTTAATTTCTATCGAGTTTGGGATTTTAATAATTTTGTTATTAGGGTAAGAAAAAAATTTTAATTCTTGAATAATATTATCTGATATTGCAAAAATTCCATCTGCAAGATTAATTGTTTTTGCTAATAGATTTTCATATTTTTTATCAAATCGGTAACCATATTTAATTTTTTCGTCTTTTTGAATGTCTGCTCCTTGAAATGTAATAAAGATTTTTTGTCCTAAATCTTTTAAAATTTTTATATATAGTAAAGTTTTAAAATTAACAGAATGAAAATGCCATGCATCATATTTATATTTGTCACAAATTTTTTTAAAGTAAAATTTTAATAGAATTGATAAATCTATATTTAAATAATACTTCAGTAAAAAAATTAAATTTATCAAAATTTTGTTCAGAAATATTATTCCATAATTTCTATTTTTTATTTGAACTTTATCTAATAAAAAAATATCTACTTTTTCACCTAGCTCAACCATCTTATTAGCAGTATTATGACATTGAATTTCAGCGCCCCCTACCCAAGGAAGAAAAGTTGATGGAATAAAAGCTAATCTCATTTTTTTAATATTCCTTTTAGAATTTTTTGGACAAAGTGATAAATAATAAAAATAACCATTATTCCAAAAGTTTGAATAAAACTCTCTTTATTTGATAATCTAATTTTGATTTCTTCTATGATCTTTTTATAAAAACTTACTCTTGACGATAAACCGGTCATATTAAATATTCCTAAAACCTCATTTTTTTTGGTTGCAAAAGCTTTTAAATTTTTAATTTTAATTAGTCGATAAATTAAATCCCGATCAGATGAATATTTGAATTTTGTATTATAAAAACCAACTTTTTTTTGAGCTTTTTTTGTAATAAAAAAACTTACTGAATGAGATGGAAATATATTAAAAGTATACCATAATCTGTCAGGGAAAAAATTGTGATATATTCTATTTTTTTTTACACTACCAAACAAATAATCAATTTTTTTAATTAAAAAATACTTAGAAACTATTTTAAGTGCATTTTTATTATAATAATCATCAGAGTTAAGTATACCAATAATATCCCCAGAACTTTTTTTAATTCCTTGGTTCATTGCATCAAATAAACCCTTATCTTTTTTACTATGCCAAAAAGTTATCTTTTTTCTGAATTTTTTGATTATAGAAACTGTATTATCAGTTGATCCACCATCAATAATTATATACTCAATTTTTTTTTTGGGATAATTTTGATTGATTACACTTTTAATACATCTTTGAATTTGTTTATCATTATTTAAAACCACAGTTATCACAGATATTTTAGGTAATAAATTTTTTTTTTTCATCAGAATTTACTTTATAAAGATAATAAATTTTAGTTTAATTAATTTTTTTAATTGGTTTATGATTGTTTTTGAATCCACCAAATTTTTCTGGTAAGAAACTTTTGAGTACCCAAGTTGGATTTAAAAAATTTAGAATTGGCCATACATCATTATATCCATTATCAAATGTATATCTTTTTTGATTTGGATTTAGATTTAATGCAATGGAGATAGTTCTTGGATTTGTTTCAATATCAAAAAAACCATCACAAAATGACAGCAGATATGTTTCGAACAAAACATCTCTTCCGAGTTTGTATCTATGTCTGTCTCTAGTATATTTATCAAATACCTCTTGGTTAGTTTTACCTCTAACAGTTGTATTTAAGTAAATTACTTTTTCACCAAAGTATTTTTTTATTGCTTTAAAATTATTTTCATCTTCTGTCATCAAAAAAATTTTATCGTAATTATCATTACTGAGTATTTCATTAATTTGGTTTATCATTTGATTTATAGTCAAGGGGAAAGGGTTTTTAGCTCCCTTATAACCAGTTCCTCGAAAATGAACACCTAAAATTTTTTCATTTTTAAATAATTTTTTTTTTAGGAATTTAATTGCTTTTAATTTATTTTTTTTAACTTTAATGTGCTTATGGAATATGTCTAACAGTTCTTTACTATCAGTTATATTGTATTTAAAATCGATATTTGAATAAAAAATATTATCAGTGATTATAATATTTTTACTTTTGTAAACTTCTTCAAGATTGTACTTAGAAATCTGCTCATAATAGTACTCCCATGAATTAAAAGTGTTAAATATTTTTTTTTTTTCGTTATAAATTGTCGTATAATTTTCCATATCAACTATTGGAATAAATCCCATGTCAAGAGCAATTTTAATATGGTTTACTACAAATGTTAAATTTGAAAAAATACCATATCCAGGGTGTCTTTGAATTATATAAAAATTTTTATCAGGATTTAGGTCACCACCAATTACATTAAAAATTTTTCTTTTTTTAAAGACATTTTTGGTGCTTACAATGGGTGAATATTCTTTAGTTTTTAAAACTTTAAAAGCTACATTTCTTAAAATTTGTTTAATGTTCTTTTTTTCCATTTTATAGGTTTTCCCCTAAAAAATATTGTTAAATAATTATATATTCTATATACATAGCTGCTTAATTAATAAAATAAATCATAATATTGTTTAAAATATGTATTGGCCATTACAAGAAAATTTCTTGGATCAGAAATCAGTTAATAGTTTGTGTAATTTTATTAAAAAAAATAAAAGATTAACACAATTTAAAAAAGTAAGAGAATTTGAGAATAAATTTGCTAAATGGAATGGTAGTAAATACTCTGTCTTTGTAAATTCTGGAAGTTCAGCAAATCTACTGATAATTCAGTGCGCTAAAGAGTTATATAAATGGAAAAATGGAGATGAGGTAATTGTTCCTGCTGTTACTTGGCCAACTACAATTACTCCAGTTATCCAGGCTGGTTTAAAGCCAATTTTTGTTGACGTAAATTTATATGATTTTTCCTATGATTATAGGAAACTATCATCAGCGATAACAAGAAAAACAAAAGCAATTTTCTTGGCACATCTAATCGGATTTCCATCTGATATAAAAAAAATAAAACAGCTGATTAGAAATAAAAAAATTGAAATTTTTGAGGATTGTTGTGAGTCTCAAGGCGCAAAAACTTTAAATAAAAGAGTTGGAAATTTTGGAATAGGTGGAAGTTTTAGTTTTTATTGGGGTCATCATATGAGCACTATAGAAGGAGGAATGATAACAACTAACAATAAAAAATTTTATGATCTTTGCTTATTAAAAAGGTCTCACGGATTAGCAAGAGAGTTACTCATTTCTGATCAAAAAAAAATTAAAAAAAAATTTCCTAAAAGGGATTTTAAATTTTTATTTTTAAGTGATGGATATAACTTAAGATCTACAGAGATTAACGCATTTCTTGGGATACAAATGTTAAAAAAAATGGATAGCTGGATAAAAATTAGAAATGATAATTATGAAAATTTTATAAAATTAATTGAGAAATATAAAAAATATTTTTTTATACCCTTTAAAGATAAAAATAAAATGTCATCTTTTGTTTTACCATTTATGCTTAAAAATTCTAAATATAAAAAAAATTTTGAGAAACTTCTAAATAAAAATGGCATTGAATCAAGACCCTTTATTGCAGGGAATTTATTAAAACAACCATTCTTAAAGAATTATAGGAATATTGGTTTTTTAAATTCTAATTTTGTAGACACTAATTGCTTTTACATTGGCAATAACCAATTCGTAAATAAATCTAGATTAATTAAATTAGAAAAAATATTAAGAAAGTTTTTTTAATTCTTTAATAGTTTTTTCATAATTTTCTATTGTAAAACCTAACTTCTTGTCATGTTGGTTTTTACTACCATAATTTGTCAAGAATTTAAAAGGTACAGAAATATTCTTAATTTTTAAATTTTTACTTTTAAATAAATTATTTATTTCACTATTTATTGTTCCATTATAAAAAGGCTCAATTATTAAAACTGAAGAATTTTTTTTAAGAATTTTATCAAAAACATTATGGTCAAATGGTCTTATGGTAGTTAAATAAATT
>MDSZ01031509.1_pt1 | contig 11443 bp, 8 predicted proteins | sample 811201 | NCBI WGS metagenome assembly MDSZ01 (sample SAMN05326647, study PRJNA326480) | marine metagenome | isolation source: seawater | place: Indian Ocean: North | collected 2010 | reverse complement strand
CTGGATTAAAGAGGATTCTCTCTTCTTGCTGGATTGCAACCACAGCAAAAAATATCCTATAGGCTCCTTTCGAAAAAGAATAAGGGAGTCTTAAAAGACAAAAATTGCCAATAAACTTACCACCGCAGGGACATATAGGTTGTCGTTCAAAGTCAGTATTCCAACCCTTATACTGAATAATTCCAGTAATGACACAGAAGCGGAGATAAAAATGATTTGAGGGATCGAAAAAGGACCTCCCCAAGCATCCTGAAAACCTGGAAGAATCGGAAAAACTAGCAGGGAGAATAGTACTCCGAAAACAAAGCACCCAATACTTCCTTCCAAAGTTTTATCGCCTACTTTAATTCTTCCAATCGCTTTGCCCACGAGTGCAGCGATTGCATCCCCTAAAATAAATAAGGTTAGGGCAACCAGAACGCAAGCGGTACCCTTGAGTCCATATAAGGCAATCCAGCTACAAATTGCACTTCCTCCCATTACATAAGTTGCACCGGTAAGTTGCGTTTTTTCCGTATCTCTCATCATCGATCCGAAATAACGGGAGAAAAAACTCTCTACGGATGCAGCTTTCAATCGAATAAGGTCAATGACCAGAGAGAAGAGAAACAGTATGGTAAAGAAAATCGAAACGATCAACTGAGTCTGACCAGTTAATTGGGAACCATAAAATATTCCCATTGGTAAAAAAACCGCCAAACCATGCAAAAGCTTTCGGTTGATTTCTTCTTTAGTCAACCCGGACGGCATTGAAATTCAGCAGTTAAAAAAGATTTATGTAATGATTTCTAAGAAATTTAATTATCCTTAAAATCAAAAGTTGCTTGCTCTTTCGGTTGTGCTTTACCGCTCTCTTTATCAGGTTTCGCAACTAGGGTTGAATTTTTATTTGAGGACGGTTTGGCTTTTTGTTCAGGAATCTCCTCGGTCTTTTTCTTGTCCGAAGCCGTTTTTACAGGTTGATCATCGATCTTTTTTTCCAATGGAGAATCATCAACTCCTTCATCTTCTCCCTTCGGGGCATTAACCACACGGTCTACCTTGTGTGCAGTAAGCGTGCTCCCCTTCACGGACCGACCCTGTATTTCCAACCAAGCAAAATCAAATTCAATGACCATCTCCTTGATTCTCTTCAGACTAGGATCAAGATGAACTAAAACCTTACTGTTTTTCTTTTCCGAATCATGCACAGAAAGGAAGAAAATCCTAGATTTTGAATGTGTTTTGAATAGTGGATACTCTTTGTCACGAGTAACCCCGCCTATTTTAAATTTTTTCGCATAAAGCCGGCCACTTTTTCCATCTCTGTAGACCATGTTATAAACTTTTTGATCATCTCTTCGAAAAATGGAAACCTTTAGTGGATTTTTCCCCACGAACATTTTTTCAGCGATTTTCATCACTTTCATTACTCCGTCCTTACCGATTACCAGAACATCATCCAAATTCGAACATTTCTCTATAGCTTCATCTTTTTTGAGAGTGTAACCTGCAAAACCGTCCTTTCGGTTCAGATAGAGAGTCTCATTCGCAACTACAACTTTTGAAGCTACAATTCGGTCAAAGGGAATTAAATTACCATCCTCATCCATCGAGAGTTCTGTTTTTCGTCCCCTATCCTTTCCATATTTTTTCTTTAATTCTTTGAGATAGCGTATCGCGTAACGGGTAATCTGAGCGAGATAGCCCTCCACCTCTTCGATTTCTTCCTCAAATCCTTTAATTAATTCATCTGCCCGAAAGGAATCATATTTTGAAATTCTCTTAATTTTAATTTCAAGCAACTTAAGGATATCATCCTGAGTAATGGCCCGATGGAATAATTTTACATATGGTTTCAAACCCTTATCGACCGCTGCAATTACTCCTTCCCAAGTCTCTTCTTTTTCGATGTCTCGATAAATACGCTTTTCAATAAAGATTTTCTCCAAGGAGGCAAAATGCCACTTTTCTTGAAGTTCATGAAGCTTGATCTCCAATTCTTGCCGAAGCAACTCGCGGGTAAGTTCTGCCGACGACTTTATCAAATCGTTAACAGACAGGAACTGCGGGTGATTGTTTTGAATTACACAGGCATTTGGGGCAAGACTTACCTCGCAATCGGTAAATGCATAAAGGGCAGGAAGAGACTCGTCCGCTGAAACCGTAGATGGGAGATGAACCATAATTTCAACTACATCCGCAGTATTGTCTTCAATTTTGGAAATTTTGATTTTTCCCTTGTCGTTGGCACTGAGTATAGAATCAATCAGACTGGCAGTGGTAGTACCGAAGGGAATTTCGGTAATTTTGAGCAAATGCTTCTTTACTTTCTCCATTTTTGCCCGAACACGAACCCTTCCTCCCCTGGCGCCTCCACTATAGTCGGTACAATCGGCAATTCCACCTTGAGGGAAGTCGGGCAACAGATTAATTGGATTTTTACGCAATGCATCCACCATTGCATCCAAAATCTCATTGAAATTGTGTGGGAGTATTTTAGTCGAAAGCCCAACAGCAATCCCTTCTGCACCTTGTGCCAATAGGAGAGGAAATTTTACCGGGAAAGTAACCGGCTCCTTATTTCTTCCATCATATGAAGAAGCCCATGTGGTAATCTTTGGGCTGAATATGACCTCAAGGGCAAAAGGAGTCAATCTGGCTTCAATATAACGTGGAGCTGCTGCTGAATCGCCGGTAAGAAGGTTACCCCAATTTCCCTGGGTATCGATTAATAGATCCTTTTGGCCCAACTGAATCATGGCATCTCCAATCGAAGCATCTCCATGTGGGTGATACTTCATGGTATTACCAATGACATTGGCCACTTTGTTGTACCTACCGTCTTCCAACTCGCGCATCGAGTGAAGGATTCTCCGCTGAACCGGCTTCAGACCATCATCCGCATGAGGGACCGCCCTTTCTAGAATTACATAAGATGCATAATCCAGAAACCAGTCGCCATACATGTCATCCACATAAATCGCGTCATCTCCATCTTCCCTTTCCGTAGGGTTTTCTTGTCCTATGGCTTCTGGGTCAAAACGGCGAGTCTCCAGTTCTTTGGAGGAGTTTCCCACATCCTCTTCAACTGACTCGCTATCTTCGACTTCGTTTTTCCCCTTATCCTCTGCCATAACTCAATCAATTAGGCAGCTTCGTTTTTTTCCTCTTCCTGAGTAACTGCAACCTGCTTTAAATCATCTTCCTTCTCTTCCTCTTCAACAATGTCATGTTCAAAGCGCAAATTCCGAATGATATATTCTTGTCGTTCAGGAGTGTTTTTACCCATAAAGAATTTCAGCATCTCCTTGATTGATTCCTGCACATCTATCTTGACCGGATCCAGACGAATATCATCTGCAATGAAATGCTTGAATTCATCGGGCGAAATTTCTCCCAAACCTTTAAACCGGGTAATTTCCGGATTTCGTCCTAGAGTTTTAATGGCCGCCTCCCTCTCCGTGTCGTCATAACAGTAGAGTGTTTTCTTCTTGTTACGTACGCGGAACAGAGGGGTTTGGAGAACAAATAAATGACCTTGGCGAATTAACTCGGGAAAGAATTGGAGGAAAAAAGTAATCAAGAGAAGCCTGATGTGCATTCCATCCACATCCGCATCGGTTGCAATTACAACTTGATTGTAGCGAAGGTCTTCTAGGTCCTCTTCAATTCCAAGTGCGGCTTGTATGAGGTTAAATTCCTCATTTTCATAAACCACTTTTCGGGTTAATCCGAAAGAGTTCAATGGCTTACCCTTCAAGCTGAAGACCCCTTGAAATTGAACATCCCGTGCTTTGGTAATGGAACCGCTTGCTGAATCTCCCTCCGTTATAAATAAAGTACTTTTGAAACGATTTTTATCTTTGCTATTCAGATGGATCCGACAATCACGAAGTTTGCGGTTATGTACTTTGCTTTTTTTAGCTCTCTCTCGGGCGATTTTCTGGATGCCTTTTAGCTCTTTCCGTTCTCGCTCGCTCCGTTGGATTTTTTCCAGCATTGCATCGGCAGTCTGCGGATTTTTGTGAAGAAAGTTATCCAACTTTTCTTTGAGAAAATTCCCGACAAATAAACGGATGGATTCACCCTCCGGAGCAACGGTCAATGAGCCCAGTTTGGTTTTAGTCTGAGATTCAAATACCGGTTCCTGTACCTTGACACTAATTGCAGCAACCAACCCTCCTCTAATATCCGGAGCGTCGAAATTCTTCTTTGCAAAATCGCGAACGGTTTTTACCAGACCCTCGCGGAAGGCAGCCTGATGGGTCCCGCCCTGAGTGGTGTGCTGACCATTGACAAAAGAAAAGTAATCCTCTCCATACTGTTCGATGTGGGTAAAGGCTACCTCGATATCATTCCCCTCGATGTGAACGATTGGATAGAGCGGGTCTTCGGAAAGATTTTCTTCCAGTAGATCCTTTAAGCCATCTTTGGAACGAAACTTTTTTCCATTATATCGAATCACTAAACCTTTGTTCAAGTATGTGTAATAACGCAACATCCGCTCGACATACTCGTTCCTGTAGCGATATTTCTTGAACATCGAACCATCCGGAACGAAGGAAATGAATGTGCCATTTTCTTCCTTGGTCTTCTTGTTAGTCTTGTCGATTGACTGTGGATCTCCACAAGAATACTCAATTCTCCGGGTATCCCCTTCCCTAAAGGACTGGATATCAAAACTCGTTGAAAGAGCATTAACCGCTTTAATTCCCACACCGTTCAAACCAACTGATTTCTTGAAGGCTTCCGAATCGTATTTTGCACCCGTATTGATTTTCGAAGAACAATCCAATAGCTTCTCGAGAGGAATTCCCCGACCGTGATCCCGAACCGTAACTGTATACCCATCACAATCGACTTCGATTTGCTTACCAAAGCCCATCACGAACTCATCGATACAGTTATCCAAAACTTCCTTGAGAAGAACATAAATCCCATCATCGTCAGATGAACCGTCACCGAGCTTCCCGATGTACATACCCGGACGCAACCGGATGTGCTCTTTCCAATCGAGCGACTTTATGCTGTCAGCCGTGTAATTATGCTCAGCCATTAATCCCTATTATCCAATACACACCTTAAATTTTATTCCACCTGTTTAATTTCTAACTGCTAACTAACTGTCTAGTAAAGGAAAAACTTAACAAAAAGTGACTAAAACTGTGACTCTGACCATTTGTTTATCTAAATAATTACAAGAGTTTATCCATTAGAAATAGAACTTCGCTCGATTTTGATTCTATTCTAGCTGCCTCTCTTTTGTTATTTAAATTATAAAACTGCTCTGGTTTCTGGAGAAAATGACCGTAGCATTCATTTATCCCAAAACGTAATTTACGAATTCAAAAATCTTCATTGTTAAAAGTGAGTTTGGACCCGAGGAATAGATTCTAGCAGTTTGCTCTGACATGGGTCTAATCCTTTAGGGAAATAGACTGAGCCAGAGATTCTTTCTCCAAAGTAGCAAGCATCTTTCCATGGAAAAAACTTGCAACTAATGATAAACCTAAGCTTTTTTTCGGAAGATGTTTTCCACTTTCCTCAAAACTTTTCGTCAAATCAGCGATCCCAAAATCCTCAAAGCTTTGGGTTGGGCAACTTTACTAACCCTGATTGCAGTAGTTTTAGCTGTCGTTCTTGGAGTTACTCTAATGGATAGCATTCTGGATTTTTTCTCGGGTACTTTACAATCTTGGTTCGGCAAGGGAGAAGATTGGTTTCGGGGATTTGCTCAGTTTTTGGGTGGTTCATTAATCTTGATTATATCCTACTTCTTTTTTGCCGGCATCCATGGTGCATTTGTTGGTATTTTCATTGATGATATTTTAGATGCGGTACATGAGAAACATTACTCAGAGAAAACCTGGCAAAAACCTCCATCTTTGATCCAATCCTGCACATTTTCCGTGCGCATTCTCTTTCAAACCCTTGCGTTCAACTTATTGGCATCTCCCATACTCATACTGGGCTGGTTTTTCCCTCCAATTGGACTATCTTTACAAATCATTCTTAATGGATATTTGCTGGGTAAAGAATATGGTCAACTGGTTGAATTTCGGGTTTCTGGAAGCGTGAGCAACAGCCCCACTCCCAAATACTTTTCAAATGGAATAATTGCATCCGGCATCTGGATCATTCCAGGCCTTAATCTTTTGGCCCCGATCCTACTTGCAGGTTCGATCCTGCATTCAAGGATGATCTGTCAAGAAAGCTAAGTAATACATTAAATTCAATCTGTCTCTTTTTTTTCCGTCTCTTCCGGACTTTTTTGACGCAATTGAAAAAAGTGCAATCGGGCGATCTGCCACATATAGGTACCCGTAGCCCGTCCAAATTGATTTTCAAAAGCCTTCTTTAAAAGCTTTTTGGCCTCAAATTGATTGTTTTGAACCAATTCGAGATAGATTCCCACATAAAGGCAGGCATGGAAAAGAACTCTTTCTCGATCTTTCGCTGGGTAATCAACTTGATCGATCTTTGAAAACACCTCTTCGGGCTCAAGTCGCCCGGCAAACATTTCATACAATAGAGGATAAGGAGGTCGATCGCTCTTTTGATAGTGCAACAGACCATCACGAGCCGCTTTCAATCCTTTACTTTTGAATTGCGACATGAATCTCCAGATTCCGTTCTCCCGATCAACTGAATCAAATTGGTGGTAAATTTCGAATTGACGGGCTGCTTTTCCAAAAAGGCCGAGATAATAATAAGCAATACCCAAGCGCCAGTGTGAGACTTCAGTCGAAGAATTAATCAAAATCATTCTTTCATAATCATTACGGGCACCGGCAAAATTGCCTAAGAACATCCTTGCATCTCCTCTTCGGGAATATAGCTCTAAACTTTGTGGGTTGGTGGCTAGCTGTTGCGTCAGGCGTCGCTCGAGTTCCTGATTACTCTTCTGAATGCTTTTGATTAAAGCCTCGGATGAAATCTGCCCAAAGACCAATTGAATGCCAGAAACAAAAATGAACTTCAGATAAAACAAAAACTTCATCAGCGGAACTCATCCTTAAAAAGAGTTCCTTTCTTTGTGCCATTTTCATCCCACTCTTCAATTAAGCCGTAAGACAAACCATTTTTCACCTTGGTTCTGGAACGGATTTTCCCATTTTTATGAAAAGCATCTGCAAAGCCAGTAAAGGGTGAATCGGAACCGATCTGGTACCACAACCCATCCTCTCGAAATTCCAAATCCTTCTCTTGATCCAAATTCCGGAAACCATCTTCTTCCGGATTGCCGCGTTCCGGAACTGCCAAGTCATCAAGCACACATTGCGATGGTAACCATATGATTGTTAGTCCCAAGAAAAGCACCGTTCCGAACCACCAAAAATACAAAGACGGGATTCGTCGATACCACGGTAAGTCTTTTGGCTCGGGAGGATCTGGAAATGAGAAATCGTTCACTTATGGACTAGCAAAGACCATCCAATCAATTGAGGAAAGCATAAAGAAAAACATTCATGCCTAGGCGAGCGTAAAAAGCATGGGCATAATTACTGATTTCTTCCCCAGTGTAATATTTAAAAATTCTCCACCTTCCATTTGGCTCCTGAACCCATAGCGGTCTTTGTCCGACTACGGAGTAAATCACATCTTTAAGTCCATCCTCTCGAGTTACTTCAAAAGTGCTACCAGTAAAGGAAGCAAGTTTTAATTCTTGATCAAAATTTTCAGCGGATTCACGAATACGGAATGAGATTGGTGGAATCCATGCCCCAAACTCATCTTTTCCCCATCCCATCGCACAAATTGGGGAGGCAACACAAGCCAACCGACCTTTTACTTTAAGTCCTACAAAAGAGTAAGTTCCCTGGGGCCACTTTTCCTGCTCAACAAAAGTCAGTACGGTTTCGGGTAGCCTTTTCTGGTCTTGCTTAATTTTTAAATCTTTATTCTTCGGAAGTCCCTTAAAAAAAGTTCGGAAGATTTCATGATTACGCGGAAGAGGAAGAAACGATTTTTCCGGATAAATTAATGAAAATAAATCTCTAACTTCCGGTCTTTCCTCCCAGGCTGCATAGCTGTGACCTAAGTCTCTACCCAAAAATGAAGCCTTGATCCCCGCATCCAAATAAACAAAACCACCCAATTCCATATATCGCCTCAAGGCATCCCTCTCTTCCTCTGGAAACTCGAGGTTTGGTTGATCATCGACATTCACATAGAGGATCGGATTCTCGAAAAGTCTTTCATCCGTAAGTTCGGAAATATACAAGGGGTCGACATCAAAACGGGCGGAAGTCTCCTCATTCAGCATTTTAAGTAAGCTTGGAAGGGCATCGGCATATCTTTTGGTGCCATTCTCAACTCTCATAAGTTCCATCACTCTGACACCATTGCCCATCCCGTTTTTTCCAACATCTGCGAACAGGGTATCCAATAAACAAGCAAATAGAAGCATTGCAGATAGATTTTTTTTCATCTTCATGGTCCAAGTCCCAACCTTTGTAGTTCTGATCGACTCAATGGGTTAATCTTACTTTCCGGATTCTTTTTGATATGATCAATTAGAACATGCACACCCTTCTCGCGGTCGGCAAGAAGGGAGTCCATTGCCGCACGCTGGACAGCATAGTGATCGTCTTTTAAAGAACGACTCATGATGTTTAGCCAACCGGATGGTTTTCGGGAACCGATTGCCCGAATCGTTGTGGAACGAACCACCTCATCCTCATCGATCAGTAACTCAAAACTGAACTCGTCCATCGTTTCCTCGGATGCACGGATCAAGCACTGTCCGGCAAATATACGAACATTTGCATAAGAACTAGTCACCAACGCTTCCATCTCCCGCGAGCCGATCGCAGGCACCCTACCCCTTAGCTGATTAAGAACGGCATTCCGAACTCCTTTATCTTTATCCTTCATCGCCGGAAGCCATAAATTTGGATCGTTCCATCCATTGGATAGTGACATTAATCTCTGCCATGCGACGCCTCTCATTCTTGAACTGCTGTGATTCGTTAAAGCCTCATAAATCCCTACTCCATCCTCTCCCATCGCGGAAATTGCATAGAGAATCGTTGTAACTTGAGCGGTCATCCCTCTGGCATTGAGCAAATAATTCTTTATTCGATCCAAAATAGTTGTAGGCAATCTTTCTCCAAGCCTAGCTAACTCCACTGCAGCCATCGAACATACCTCAGGGTCGGAATCCCCGGTTATGATCCGTAAAATACCTCGGTATCTGGAGTCATAACGATTACAATCACGTGCCACATCCACTACCTTAAGCCGAATCCCGCGACTGGGGTGATTGGCAAGCTCTTCGATACGATCAATAATTTCTTGGTTTCTCGCATTACTGGAGACTCGGTTCAAAGCGGCTAACAAAACTCCTTGATCCTTGTCATTCAACAACTTTTCAAGAGTGGAAGACGGCATCGACAACCTTAAGTACTGGTAGTATTTCAAGAGATTCTGGCGGACAATCGCATCCTCATCCAACATTGCCTTCTGAGCCATCTGTAATAAGTCTGGTCTCAATCTTCCGGGGAGAGCCCGATAAACCTTGCGCCCGTTGATTTCAACCATCTCTGTGGTCGACCTCATCAAACCGCCAACCAATCGGGGAATCATCGCAGATACTTCTCTTCGCACTTCGACATCCGAATCACCTATTTTTGAAAAAACCTTTTCAACCAAGGAGCGATCGTACAGTGGGTAGCCATTACTGGCTTGTTCGGCAAGCGAAACAATCGCAGCTCTTCGCACCAGTGCACTATCATCGTCTAAGGCCCCAACAAGCAAAATCAATGAACTGGACCCTGGATATTTACCCAGCAGCTTTGCCGCACCCACACGCCCCCCCTCTGAGCCATTCCTTAAATCTTCTCCTGCTTTTTGAACGGTCTCTGTCTGGGAGATACGGGCGGGTGGAACAATTTGCGTCTGATTCGCATCCAAGATTTGCTCCTTCTGATTTCCGGAAGACTCTGAAGGGATTGGCTGAGATGCAAAAACCCCAAAACAAAATAAAGTCAACCCAACCATCATCACAAAATACGATAACTTTTTTCCAGAATTCATTTCAGCCCTGCCTGCCTTCTCCAAATCCATTCCAGACCGCATGCCAGAAATAACAGGATGAAAACAGGCCAAAAGTCAGTCAAACCTGCTTTTTTTCGAAGCACGGGAATGGATTCGGCAAAACGAGGCTCCCACTCTTCTTTCAGATTGGAAATCGAAAGAAAGTCACCTGCGGTAAGATTTGCGAGCATTTTCAAGTCCCGTTCCGCATAAGATAAATCCTTGGATTCCTCTCCAGTTTCCGAAACTCTGAGATAGGTTTCTGTTTTCAATTCCTCACCATCGGGAAAACTAAGATTATACTTCACTTGATAGGCCCCGGGTAACTTTGTTCGAAAAGAGCCATTGTATTGACCTGCATTCGCTCCCTGCGGGTACAAATCAATAGTTTGAACCGTCCCATCCGGTCCGTTGATCTCCGCACTCACCATTGCATCCATGGCAGGTTCAAAGTCCGAACCTAATGCATTCACTTGTAAAACCGCCTCCGAACCTTTTGGGATAACCCCATCCTTCTCTTCCAGTTTCAATCGATCTTCCCCACCCTCTCCTAACCATTGGATCAGAGACTGCCAAAATACCCGGAATTCATTCGCCCCGTCTTCGCTGAGAATTGCTCTTCTCCAATCATCCGGTATTCCCCAATAGGCGGCTTTCCCCGCACCATATGCCTGAACGCTTAAAACTGGTTTCCCGTTCGATTTGGAAACTACTACTCCTCTGGCCCCTTTATTTTGTTGGTTGATGAAATATCCAGGCAAACGATCGGGTATGAAAGGCTTCATCTCTCCGACTTGATCTTTATCCGTGAATAAAGGTTCCTCATACACTCTGAGGGAAAGATTATCCTTAGCAAGAACTTGCTCAACCTGCTTGGCAGGCAATAAACCGCCGAGAATCTTGCGACCGTTTTCCAACGGACCAAAAGTAATCAACCCACCACCTCTTTTCTGTACAAAATCCTTCAGCGATGGAATCACTGTTGCATTCAACTCGGACAAGGTTTCTAAATCCAGTACGATCGCGTCAAAATCCATCCAAAAATTTTCTTCAACTGGGTAAGCTGGGCGAACTTTCTCTCCAAACGCATGGAAAACATTCTCTCCTAGTCGAATGACTGAGTTAAGATCGAATCTCTCCTGATTCCCGAGCACTCTTTTGATAAACGAATAGAGTGGTCGAACTTGGTTGGACATGTACAATATCGAAAATTGTTCCGGTGGTTTTACAATTACCAATAGGGAGTCTGTATCGTTCGACGGATCAGAGTCACCTTCTGGGGAGTCCACACTTAATCTGTAGCGCTTAGGCCCAGCAAAACCAGGCAATTGAGGTGGAAAGTTTATTTTTCGCTTCTCTCCACTCTTTAAATCGACCGATACGGTATGCAATATTTCATCTCCTTGATAAAGTTTAACTTCTG
>MDSZ01173553.1_pt1 | contig 11444 bp, 11 predicted proteins | sample 811201 | NCBI WGS metagenome assembly MDSZ01 (sample SAMN05326647, study PRJNA326480) | marine metagenome | isolation source: seawater | place: Indian Ocean: North | collected 2010 | reverse complement strand
TTAATATTTCAATAGTTTTTCCACTATAAGATTTAACTATATCTCCTGGTCTTTGAGCATTTCCACCAGGCATATTTTCAACAAGCCCAACTACACCAACAGCATTTATTTTTGCTTTTCTTAATGCAAGATTTTTCATTAAACCTACAACAACAGCTGAACCTGCCATATCATAAGTCATATCTTCCATAAATTTTGCAGGCTTTAATGAAATTCCACCAGTATCAAAACAAACTCCTTTACCCACAAATCCAAGAGGTTTGGAGTTATTTTTTAACCCATTCCATTCCATTGTAACGAGATATGATCCTCTTATACTTCCTTGGCCTACACCCAATAAAGAATTCATTCCAAGTTTTTTTAATTTTTTTTCGTCATATATATTTATCTTCAGACCAATTTTTTTTAATAAATTAATTCTTTTTGCATATTCATCAGGATGTAAAACATTTCCAGGCTCAGACACTAGATCTCTCGCAAAAAAAGTTCCCTCCTCAATTGCTCTAAATTTTTGTTGATCTTTAATTGATAATTTATTTTTATTTTGAATAACATTTAAAGTAATAGTTCTTGTTTCTTTTTTTGTTTTATATTTATTAAATTCGTATGATTTGAGTTTTAATCCGTGAAGAAAGTGACCTATAAAAATTTTATTTTTACTTACAGAGCTATCAGCATTAATATTATAGTCACTATTTTTACCGTAATTAACTCGATCAAAAAATTCTGCTCCTAGATTTTCAATATCTGATGTCTTTAAATTTTTCGTCGTTGAAACTAGAACAATCTTTTTTTTACTACTTAATTCAAAAACGAGTAATTTTTTTTTTAAATCACTGATTTTTAATAAATCACTTATGTAAGAAAACTCTGCTACTGTAAGATATCTTTTTATATGAGATATACTGAATTTTTCGTCAGCAAATAATACAAGATTTGCAGAGGTTTTATTAGGTAGGTTTTTTTTAAAATCAATCTTTATTGCCATAATTTTGCTTATTTAGAATAATAGATGAATGCTATATATAAAGTAGAAAAATATTTTCAATGAAAAAATTGATATTTAGAAAATTTACTAAAGATACACTGGTTTTTTTTACCACTTCTATTCTAATAATGGGTATAATAGTATGGACTTTACAAGCTGTAAATTATTTTGATTTTGTTACCCAAGATGGACATGGTTTGGAAGTTTATTTTTTTTACACAATTTTAAACTTCCCAAAAATTATCCATAGAATTTTACCTTTTATATTTTTTATATCAATTTTCTATATGATCATCAGCTATGAGCTCAGAAATGAGCTCTCAATATTTTGGACTAATGGAATAAGTAAAATAAATTTTTCTAATCAAATTATTTTTTTATCTGCAATAATTATGGTCTTTCAAATATTACTTGGATCATATGTTTCTCCAACATCTCAATACAAAGCTCGAACATTTTTAAAAAATTCTAATATTGATTTTTTTACATCACTAATAAAAGAAGGTAAATTTATTAATGCTGTAAAAGATCTTACAATATTCATAGATAAAAAAAATGATGATGGTTCCTATTCTGATATTTTTATAGATGATTCTACCAAAAATAGTTCAAAAATGATTTATGCTAAAAGTGGAATATTAGTTGATAATGAAAAAAAAAAAATTTTTAAACTTTTTCAAGGAAAAGTAATAAATAATGAAAAATCAAAAGTTAATGTTTTTGAATTTGATCAAATTGATTTTAATTTAAAAGATTTTACCTCAAATACTATTACTTATCCCAAAATTCAAGAAATAAAATCTACACAACTTCTAAACTGTTTTTTTTCAGAAAATAAGAAAAGTACTGCTGAATTTAAATGTGATAAAAATTTATATGATGAAATAAAGCAAGAGCTTCTTAAGAGATTTTACAAACCCATATATATTCCTATTATAACAATAATGTGTTGTTTTTTGTTTACCTCTTCACGTAATAAAATAAATTACAGTAAAATAAAAAGAAATACCTTTATACTAACTTTTTTTATAATTGTTTTCTCTGAGACAACTTTAAGATACTCAACGTCATCAAATGCTTCTCTTGTCTTCTATTTTATGTTTCCATTATTAATTTTTAGTTTTGCTTACATAACATTATACAAAATGGTCAAAAATGTTTAAAACTTACCAAAAATATATTATTGCTAATTTTTTATCAAAATTTCTTTTAATAAGTATTATTTTTTTTTGTTTAACAATTATACTTGGTGTACTAGAAGAAATTTCTTTTTTTAAAAACTTAGATACAAATTTTCTTTATCCTTATTTTTTAACCCTTCTAAATGCCCCAATTACATTATTTGAAATTTTTCCATTTATTTTTTTACTAACCTCACAATTTTTATTTTACGATCTATTCAAAAAGGATGAGCTTAATTTGTTGAAAAAAAATGGATTGAGTAATCTAAATATAATTAAAGTTTTATTTTTTTTATCTTTGGCTATGGGTGTTTTCACAGTCTTAATTTATTATAACTTAGCCTCAAAACTCAAATTTCATTACACAAACATAAAAAATAATTTTTCTAACGATAATAAATATTTAGCTATGGTTACAGATAGTGGATTATGGATCAAAGATGAAATTGGGGAGAAAACTCTTATAATTAAATCTGAGTATGTGAAAGGGAATTTTTTATCACAATCAATTATAAATGAATTTAATTCTGAATTTCAATTAATTAGGACCATCCAATCTGAAAAAATTGATATTACAGAAAAAAATTGGATAGTATTTAAGCCTATTATTACAGAAAAAAATATTACTCGAAAAAATTCAGATAATCTATTTTTGATGACAAATTTTGATCAAAATAAAATTAATAAGTTGTTTTCAAACATTACTACACTGGACTTGTTTGATTTATTTGAGTTAAAGAAAGATTATGAGAGTCTAGGTTATTCCTCGGATGAAATTTTAATTCATTTATTAAAACTTTTCACAATGCCAATATTTTATGGAGTTTTAACCATATTATCAGCTATAATAATGTTTAATTTTAAAAAAGATAAATCACTATTATTTCATATAATTCTGGGTATTTTAATGTCCGTTTTAATTTATTATATGAATTTTGTTTTTAACTCGCTTGGTAATAATGGTAGAATACCAATTTATTCATCTATATTTTTTCCAATTTTAGTTATTTCCATAATTTCAACGATTGGACTCGTAAGAATAAATGAGAAATAGATTTATAATATTATTTATAATTTTCTTTATATCTGGAGGATATGCTTCATCTGATACATTTAAATTTGAGTCTTCAAATATTGAGGTAGTTGAGAATGGAGATATTATTTATGCAACTGATGGTAAAGCTATTTCACTAGATGGTAATTTAGAAATTAAAGCTGAAAAATTTGAATATGAAAAAAAATTAGATATTCTAAAAACCTTCAATAAAGGTTCAGCATTTATTAAATCAGAAAATATTGAAATTTTTTTTAATAATTCAGTTATTGATCAAAAAAATTTAAAAATTCAAGCTGATGGTAATGTTGAAATTTTTCAAAAAGATAAAAAATTAAGAATTTTTTCTGATATTGTTTATTATAATATTCGAAATTCAGAAATCAAAGCATCAGGAAATGTTAAAGTTGTTGATTTTGAAAATGATTTAACAATTAGAACAAAAGAAATTATCTATAATAAAAAAAATGGATTAATAAATTCAAATTTTAAAACAGTACTTAAAGATAAAACAAAAAATACTTATGGTGCTGATGAGTTTACTTTTGAGATTAAAAAAAATATTCTTAAAATTAAAAACGCAAATTTTCGAGACTTAAATAATAATAATTTTAAAACATCCTTAGCGTATATTAATACCAAAACAAATAGGTTATTTGGTAAGGATGCAGTAGTAAATTTAGAGAATTCAACATTTAATAAAGATAATGAACCAAGATTGAAAGGAAATAGTATTATTAATGATAATGATATTACTGAAATATCTAAAGGAGTTTTTACTACATGTAAAAAAAATGATTCATGCCCTCCTTGGAAATTATCAGCTGAAAAAATTCAACACGACAAAAAAAAACAAACAATAAATTATAAAAATGCTTTATTGAGTGTTTATGATGTTCCAGTTATGTATTTTCCAAAATTTTTTCATCCAGACCCTACTATTAAAAGAAGATCTGGCTTTTTAGTGCCAACAATTCAAAATTCTGGGAATACTGGAAATTATTTAAATGTGCCATATTTTTTCGCAATTAGTCAAAACAAAGATATCACTTTTTCTCCTCGTTTTTACAGTGAAGAAAAATTTTTGATTCAAAATGAATTTAGACAAGTAAATTCAAACAGCAATCATTTTTCAGATTTTAGTTTTTTTGAAGAGAAAGGTGATAAGTCTAAAAATCATTTATTTTACAATTACAATAAAAGTTTAAAAACTAACAATTTTCAAGAAACTGATATTGAGTTAAAAATTCAAAAAACATCAAATGATACATATCTTAAAGCACATAAACTAAAATCTCCTTTAATAACAAATAATAATGTCCTTGAAAATTCTTTTAACTTAGATTTATACTCAAATAATTTATCGATAGAAACAGAGGTTGCGGCGTATGAAACTTTAAATAAAGATAATAATGATAGGTATGAGTATATCTTACCAAAATTAAATTTTGTAAAAAAAATTGAAAATAAAACTACTTTAAATGGAGATATTACTTTCGAGTCTAATAATTTGGTAAGAAGTTTTGATACAAATAAAATTGAAAAATTAAATATAAATGATTTTACTTTTAGCTCATTTCCGAAAATATCAAAATTTGGTTTTTATAATAATTACGATTTAGTAATTAAAAATTCAAATACAGATACAGCAAACTCAGAAGATTACAAAGAGGGTAATAATTATTATTTATCAGGTCTTTTTCAATTTAATTCTACTTTACCATTGATTAAGGAAAATAATGATTTTCAAAAAATTTTAACACCAAAACTTTCTTTAAAAATTGCTCCTAATCAAACAAAAGATGACAGAAATGGAACTGAACGAGTTGACGTAAATAATATCTATTCATTAGCAAGAGTTACTGGAAACGATACTGTAGAAGGTGGAATTTCTATGGCTTATGGAACTGATTATTCAATTTTTGATAAACTAAATCAGAGAGAAAAACTTAATTTTAAAATAGCAAGTAATTTGAGGCTTGAAAGAAATCATGATCTCCCAATAATGAATCAAATTGGTGAAAAAAATTCAAATATATTTAGTGAAATTCTTTATAGCCCTAATCAATATATCACAACTAAATATAATACATCATTGAAAAATAATCTTTCTGATACAAACTATGAAAATTTAATTGGAGAATTTAGGTTAAACAATCTTGTGACCACTTTTGATTATTTAAATGAAAATAACACTCAAAATAAAAATTCTTACTTAACAAACACAACAAGATATGAATGGGATGAAAATAATAGCATAAGTTATTCTACAAGAGAAAATAAAACATCAAAATTGACAGAATACTATAATTGGATTTACCAGTATAAAAATGATTGTTTAGCTGCATCTATAGAATATAACAAAGATTATTATAATGATCGTGATGTTAAACCTGAAGAAAGTATATTCTTCAAACTAACAATTATCCCTTTTGGTGAAACTAGCAGTCCTAACTTAAAAAAATAATGATTAAGAAAATAATATTAATTTTATTTTTTATTAATTTAAGTCATAGTTATATCTTAGCAAAAAATAACGTATTTATTGTTGCATCTATTAATGATGAAATTATTACAAATTATGATCTTCAAAGAGAGGGTGAATATCTTAAAATTTTAAATCCAAAATTAAATCAACTTAATGATGATCAACTTCTTAATATTGCAAAAACATCTTTGATAAATGAAATTATCAAAAAAAAAGAAATTCTTAAAAGAATTGACCTACAAAATAATGTAAATCCATTTTTAGATGATTATCTGAATAATCTATATTCAAAACTTAATTATAATAATATAGATGAATTTGAGAATGCATTATTAAAACAAGATATTTATAATATAAATCAAATTAAAGATAAATTGAATATTGAATTGTACTGGAATGATATAATCTATAATAAATATTCAAATCAAATTAAAATTGATAAAGAAAATTTAATTAAAAAAGTTGAAAATCTGGAAAACAAAGTAAAAAAGCAATTTTTTCTTTCTGAAATTGTTTTTAATAAAAAAAAAGATCTAACATTAGAGTCTCTTTCAAATCAAATTAAATTAAGTATAAATGAAATTGGATTTAATAATACAGCAAATATTTACAGTATTTCTAATAGTTCAAAACTTGGTGGTAAATTAGGCTGGGTTGATCAAGCTAGCTTATCAGAAATAATAATTAAAGAATTAGAAAAAATTAAAGAAAATGAATATACTGATGTAATCCAAATTGGAAATAATTATATCATTTTAAAAATTGAAGAAATAAAATTAGATAAAATTAAAATTGATAAACAAAAAGAAATACAAAAATTAGTTCAGTTTGAAAGAAATAAACAACTAAATCAATTTTCAAGAATTTTTTTTGATAAATCAAAAATAAATTATTCTATAAATGAAAAATAAAGCAATAATAGTAGTCGCTGGAGAACCTAAGAGTATTTTTTTTGAGATTTTTTTTAAAGCAATCAAGGTTAAAAAATACAAAAGTCCAATAATTCTTATATGTTCAAAAAAATTGCTTAAACAACAAATGAAAAAACTCAAATTTATTAAAAGTTTGAGATTACTGGATATAAATCGCATCAAAAAATATAAACTAAATAACAAATTTATTAATATAGTTAATGTAGATCTTAAAAAATCATCAATAAAAAATGTAAACAATCAATTATCAAGAGATTATATATATAAATCTTTTGAATTAGGATTAAAATTAATAAAAAATAAATTTACTTATAAGTTTATTAACGGTCCGATAAATAAAGTAAAATTCCTCAAGAAAAAATATCTTGGTGTAACAGAATTTATTGCAGATAAATTTAAAAAAAAAAAAATTGGAATGTTAATTTATAATAAAGATCTTTCAGTCTGCCCTTTAACTACACATTTGCCTCTTAAATTAGTTGCAAAAAAAATTAACAGGAAATTAATTATAGAAAAAATAAGGATTTTAGACGATTTTTATCTTAGAAATTTTAGATTTAAACCAAAAATTGCTGTCACTGGATTAAATCCTCATTGTGAGAGTATATTAAATTTTAATGAAGATGATAAAATTATTGCATCAGCTATTAAAACGTTAAGAAAAAAAAGATTTAATATTACAGGCCCTTTTCCAGCAGATACTTTATTTTTAAAAAATAATCGGAAAAAATATGATGTAATATTAGGCATGTACCATGATCAAGTTCTTACACCAATGAAGACTTTATATGAGTATGATGCAATAAATATAACCATGGGTTTACCTTTTTTAAGAATTTCTCCTGATCATGGTCCTAACGAAAAAATGATTGGAAAAAACAAATCAACAGCGCTAAGTCTTATCAAAGCATTAAATTTTTTAGACTCAAAGTGATTAGAGCAAAAAAAAGTCTTGGTCAAAACTTTCTAATTGACAATCATGTTATTGAAAAAATTATAAATACCACTCAAATTGAAAATAAGAACATTTTAGAAGTTGGTCCTGGTACTGGCAATCTTACTTCTGCAATTCTTAAAAAAAAACCCAAAAAGGTTATTGTTGTTGAAAAAGATAGTGAACTTGTTTCTTTTCTTAAAAAGAACTTTGGGGAAGAGATTGAGATAATTAATGATGATATATTAAAATTAAACGAAAATAAAATTATCAATGATCCCCTAATTGTATTTGGGAATTTACCTTACAATATCTCAACAGAAATTTTATGTAAATGGATATTAAATATTAATGACAAAAAAATTTGGTTTAATTATTTAATATTGATGTTCCAAAAAGAAGTTGCGGACAGGATTATATCCAATTTTAATTCAAAAAATTATGGTAGATTATCAGTAATATCCAACTGGAAATTAGACATTCAAAAAATTTGTGACATTAAACCAACAAGTTTTTCACCAAAACCTAAAATTGAGAGCAGTTTATTATTTTTTAAACCGAAAAAAAATTTTTGGAAATTTAAAGATCCTAAAAATTTAGAAAAGATTACAAGGCATTTTTTTATGCACAAAAGAAAAATGATAAAAAAACCTTTTAAAGCACTATTTAAAGATAATTCAAAAATTTTATCAGAACTTAAAATTAATCTTAATTTGAGACCTCAAAACTTAAGTTTTGAAACTTATTATAGATTGGTATCTGAATATGAGGCATTAAGAAGTTAGCTTTTCTACATGTTCTCTAATAAATTTTGGATCATAATCTTTAGGTTGATTATTTAGTTCAGAATCAATTAAATTATTTATCTTCAAATAACAATTATTAAGATCATCATTTATTACAACATAATCATAATTAATCCAATGTAAGACATCATGTTCAAATTGTTGCATTCTTTCTTCTGCTATTAATTTATCTTTCATGTCTCTACTCGACAGCCTTTTAAATAAAATTTCTTTGCTTGGAGGTAATATAAAAAATGTTATTAGTTTATACTTCAATTTCTTATTTTTAATTTGATCTGCCCCCTGCCAATCAATATCAAACAAAATATTCTTACCTTTTTTTAACTTTTCAATTACTGATTTTCTAGAGGTTCCATACAAGTTATTAAAAACTTTTGCATACTCAAGAAATTCATTATTATCTATTAATCTTTTAAATTCTTTATCATTTATAAAATAATAATCTTTATTAGGTACCTCATTATTTCTTGGTTGCCTTGTAGTGTGTGAAATAGATACTTCAAATCTCTTATCTTTAGATAATAAATTTACCAGTGTGGTTTTGCCTGCTCCAGATGGAGAGGATAGAATAACCATTATCCCATCATTAATTGTGGGCATTTAAAAAATTATTAATTGGCTTTGCCTTCAATAAATTTAACAGCATCACCAACCGTTAAAATTTTTTCGGCTTCACTATCAGAAATTTCTGAACCAAATTCTTCCTCAAAAGCCATTACTAACTCAACAGTGTCTAAACTATCAGCACCTAAGTCATCAATGAAACTTGACTCCTCAGTCACTTTCGCTTCATCTATTCCTAAGTGATCAGCTACAATTTTTTTTACCTTACTTGAAACATCATCTGACATATTAATCCTTTTGTTATAAAATTCTTATTAGTTTAAATAAATGGATTGTCAAGCCATATACATACCTCCATTAACATGCAAGGTTTCACCGTTTATATAATCTGAATGGCTAGATGTTAAAAAAAGTACTGCATTAGCAATATCTTCTGGTTCTCCTAATCTAGCTGAAGGAATTTTTGATATAATAATATCCTTGAATTTATCGTCAATTTTATTTGTCATTTCAGTTTTTATAAAGCCAGGTGAAATACAATTAATATTTATATTTTTTTTTGCGTACTCAATTGCAAGACTTTTTGACATTGCAACGATTCCTGCTTTTGATGCTGTATAATTTGCTTGACCTAAATTTCCAGTATGGCCCACTACTGAAGTAATATTTATTATTTTTCCTTTCTTATTCTTTAACATCTTTTTAATAGCAAATTTACACATTAGAAAAGTTGATGTTAGATTAATATCTATTACTTTCTTCCATTCCTCAAAAGTCATTCTTATAGAAAGATTATCTTGTGTTACACCAGCATTATTAATCACACAATCTAAATTTCCGCCAAGTTCAATAGATGCATTTTCAATAAACTCTTCAATCTTATTACTTTGTGAAATATCAAATTTTAAAATTTTTACATTTTTAAATTTATTTTTTAATTGTTCTAGTTTCTCTATTTTTGTTCCGGATGCTAAAATATTGGCTCCACTATTGCTCAATTTTTCTACTATAGAATTACCTATTCCTCCAGAAGCACCAGTAACAATAATATTTTTATTCTGTATATCATTCATAATTTTATATCTTCTATGTCTTGTAGGTTGTTCACAGAATTTATTTTTACATCTTTATTAATTCTTTTTACAAGACCTGATAAAACTTTACCAGGACCAATTTCTATAAAATGATTAACACCTTTATCAATCATTTTTAATACACTTTCTCTCCATTTAACTCTATTTTCTATTTGCTTAATCAATAAATCCTTTAATTCGTTTGCATTTAAGATCTCATCTGCAGTAACATTTGAAATTAAAGTATTGGTGCCTTTTGTGAATTTTAATTTATTCAATTCTACTCTCATTACTTCTGTTGCCTTATTCATTAAAGAACAATGAAAAGGAGCGCTTACTGGAAGTTTGATATTTTTAATGTTGAGCTCTTTTAAAAGAATACTAAATTTTTCTAAATCTCCATTTTTACCACTTACAACTATTTGACCCTCAGAGTTATCATTTGCAATTTGAACATTAAAGTTATTGCTATGAGACATTAGAATATCTTCAATTTTTTCTATTGAAGATCCTAACACTGCTGTCATTCCACCCTCACCTTTTGGAACAGAATTCTGCATAGCGTCTCCCCTTATTTTTAATATTTTTATGGTATCTTTAAAATTAAGATATCCTGCACAAGATATAGCAGAATACTCACCTAAAGAGTGTCCAGCAAAGTACGTTGCCCTACATAAGTCAATATTGAATTCTTTTTTTAATACTTGAAAAATAGAGTAACTGATCAAAAAAATTGCTGGCTGGGTATTTATGGTAAGATCTAATTGATCTTTTGGACCCTCTAAAACAATTTTAGACAAATATATACCAAGGGCTTCATCAGCCTCTTCAAATAAATTTTTTACAATATTGAATTTATCGTAGAACTCTTTTCCCATACCAACTATCTGAGAACCTTGACCAGGAAAAATTACTGAAAACATATAAAAACTATTTAATTATTGTCCATTTTACTATTGTAATTGAATACTTATAATAGTATATCCTCACGTTTTATTAAAGAATTTAATGAATTTATACGAACATACAATTATTGCTAGACAAGACACCTCACCGAGTGAACTTAAACAGTTAACTGAAAAGTATTCTAAAATTATTGAAAAAAATGAGGGTGAGGTTGTTAAAACTGAAAATTGGGGGCTTTTAAATCTGTCTTATGTTATTAAAAAAAATAAAAAAGGAAGTTATATTCATTTTAAGATCAAAGGAAAAAGTAGTATCATTAATGAATTAGAAAAAAGTGAAGCAATAGATAAAAAATTATTGAGATATTTAACTGTAAAAGTTAAAAAATTTGATCTTGATACAAATTATTTTTTGAAAAAAGATGAGGGTGATAAGTTAGAAAAAACAAATAATTAGATATGCCAAAAAGACAAAGTGGAAATAAAAAAGGAAAACAAAGTAATTTTGCAAAATTAAGT
>MDSZ01170231.1_pt1 | contig 11444 bp, 7 predicted proteins | sample 811201 | NCBI WGS metagenome assembly MDSZ01 (sample SAMN05326647, study PRJNA326480) | marine metagenome | isolation source: seawater | place: Indian Ocean: North | collected 2010 | reverse complement strand
GCATCGCCTCCGCAATGTATTTCGCCGCAACGCTACTGAAAAGCCCATAGAAAGGCAAATAAAGCCCATTATGATGGGTCTCTGGTTGTGAAGGTGACAGACAATGACTAAGGTTAATAACCATAATCAGTCGTTAACGGACACCGCTTTACATGCTCCCGCATCATGGAGCCCCAGAGGCTAAACTTCACTCAGCCGCCACTCACCGGGCAAATACTCCCCTGTTTGTGCTGAGCTTTATATTTTTGACTGTCGTTCTCAGTTTTCAGAGCTGGCAGCAATGGCAGACCGCACGGCACGCCTACAGCATTGACATCGAACGGACGCTCGACCATTACAAGCGCCAGTCAGAACTGATCATTAAAGCAGGGCTTCACGCTAACCAGATATTCACTCGCAGTTATGGCGATCAGCTCGAAGTGTATGCCACTCACCCGGAGGCCGCCGACACCGACGACCTGTGGGGACACGTCAGTGCAGCGATTTTCAATGCGACCGGTTTTTTTGTTACCGATGAAAACGGCAAAGTACTCAACCACTACGGCAGCCTGCTGAGCCCGAGTGAAACCAGTGATATTGAAAACGAATTACGTGCGCAGGGATTAGACAAAGCCATTTTTTCATTACGCTATGGCCACCTGGGCGGTTACTACGTTGGTACGCGCTTCAACACCAGCAACGGCCCCATGATTATGGTATCCCGTCGCGCATACAGTCACCTCTCAGAAATCATTTTCAGGGGCGGATTTAATGGGTTCGAAATGGTGCTTTTTGATCGCCGAGATAACACAGTGTCTATCCGCGAGCAGTTCTATTCAGACACGCTGCACCCTAGTCCTCTGACACAAAACGAGACCGACAACATTCTCTATCGCGACAATATTCCAATGTCGCCCTGGGATATTCTGGCTCTGCCTGTTCAGGGGTACTGGAAGCAACAGGTTATTGAAAGCATCCGTATACCGGCCACTTTTCTGGTGGTGTTCGCCATCCTTCTCGTCGTTTTACGTCGTTACCTGAGCCAGCAAGGTGAAGCCGTTGTTGCCCTGCAAAAGGCCACACAAGAGACCGAACGACGCGCCGACAGAGTTTTACGCTCTATTGATGAAGCCTTCATCTCCACCGACCACAAAGGCAATATTGATTACCTGAATCCCAAAGCTCTGTCGTTGCTTGGTCGCGCAGAGCCAGAGCCGGTTCTGGGTATGCCTCTGACTGATATTTGGCCAGCATCAGACGCCCTCTGGAACACAGGGCTGACACCGGAAGCGATTGAAGGCCTGAAACCTGATCAACGTGTTATGCACGTCCCACACACTGGCGGAAAGCATATTCTCGAGCAGAAAATGCAGATGCTTTACGACAACAAGCAAGTCAGTGGCTATGTCTGGTTACTCAGGGACATCACCGAATCAGAGCAGGCGAAAGCGGCACTGGAACATAGCAGAACCCGCTACAAAACTCTGTTTGAAGAAGCCGGTATTGCACATGGCCTTCTGGATCTGAGCGAATTTGATGGCAATGTTGAAACGCTGAAAGTAGTCAGCGTCAATGAAGCGACCCTGCAGCTGGGCGATTTCGATACCGCCGAAGCAATGGGGGCACATTATCAGCGCCATCCAGAATCCCTGACGCCTCTGCTGAAAGCGCTGACCAGCAGTCAGTCTCTCCGGCTGCAGCAAAACGAATGCGAGCTCACCCTGCGCGACCGTAATGGCCGCTCAATCGATATCTGGGCGAGTATCAGCTTCCGCACGAATGCCAGTCATCAGGTGTTGCTGACCATGCTGGATATCACTGAGCGCAAGCAGGCAACTGAAAAAATCCGTGAACGCGAAGCGTTCTGGATGCATGTCATGGAGGCCATGCCCGATGTGGTTTACGTACTCGACGTTAACGACCGCCTGGAACAGAAAACCATTTTTTCTAACCGTCACGTTGCGCAACTCTTAGGGTTCCCGGATAGCCGCGAATACATTGAACGCAGCTGGATGGATTACGTCATTGAAGACGACCTCGCACGCTGCCGCGACGGACTCAGAAACATCAGAAATTCCATCAATGGCCAAACCATTGAAACCACCGCCCGTTTTCTGAATGTCGATGGCGAAATCCGGGTGATTAAATTCCGCGATACGCCATTCACCTATGACCGTAACGGCAAGGTAGAGCGCTACATAGGTACCGGCAGAGACGTCACCGCAGACATTGAAAAGCAGGAACAGATCGTCGAAAGCGAACGACGCTACCGCCTGCTGGCTGAGAACATGAATGATATTGTCTGGGCCACCGATGCCCAGCTCAATTTCAATTTCGTCAGTACCTCAGTGCAGCGCCTGCTGGGATACCAGCCTGAAGATCTGACCAATGGCGGCGTCGCCCGGATATTCTCCCGCCCCGACCTCAAGCGACTTGGCAAAGCGTTGCAGCACCAGATACAGATCGCAATCAACAGCCCAGAAACAGCCAAACGTCGCAGTACCGTCATTCGGGAAGACTTCTATGCCTCGGCCAGTAATGGCAGTCGCGTACTTCTGGAGCTGCAAGCCAGCCTGCTTTGGAATGATAAGGGAGAGCTACAAGGGCTTTTAGGTATCTGCAGAGATGTCACCGAGTCACGTAGCATCGAACAGGAGCTACAACTTGCGGCGGAAGTGTTCGAAAACAGTAACGAGGCCATCCTGATCACGGATCAGAAACTCAGAATCGCCAATACGAACCGGGCCTTCCAGCACATCACCGGATATTCCGCCGAAGATGTCACCGGCAAAACACCTGACTTTCTGATTTCTTCAGAACAATACGAAGAAGACCTGATTGAAAAAATCGGCGAGCGCCTGATGGTGGATGGTTACTGGCAAGGCGAAATTTCGTATCGCCGCAGCCAGGGCGATATCCGTACTGGCTGGGCCGGAGTCAGTGCGATTCGTGACCAGAACCGCGAAGTTCAGAGCCTGATCATCATTATGTCAGACATTACAGAACGCAAAGCCAGTGAAGAACGCATCCACAAGCTTGCGTATTACGATCCCCTGACGGCCCTGCCAAATCGCAGTCAGATGCACGAGACATTAGATGGCATGCTAAAGCGAGCACGTAAGCAGGGCCTATGGGTGGTGCTGCTGTTTATCGACCTTGACCGCTTCAAACCGATTAACGACTCAATGGGCCACCCTGCAGGTGACGAGGTACTGAAGCAAGTGGCTGGGCGTCTGCGTAACTGTGTTAAACAACGTGATCTTGTCTGTCGTATGGGCGGTGATGAATTCACCATTGCAATCGCGGATCAGCCAAGTCACAACGCCGCGTCAGATACTGCGATCATCGTTGCCGAACGTATTCTGGAATCACTACATCAGTCATTTAACCTGAACCAGCGTGAAGTATTTATCAGCGCCAGTATCGGGATCTCTGTTTATCCTAATGACGGTAACAGCGTTATTGAGCTGCTGAAAAATGCCGATATGGCGATGTATCACGCGAAAGACATGGGGCGTGACAACATGCAATTCTTCACAGCCTCCATGAATCGCAAGGCGGTCCAGTTACTGGAACTGGAAAATGACCTGCGCCATGCCCTCGCCCGTGACGAAATGCAGCTCTATTTTCAGCCGCAATATCGCACCGACAGTGAAAAAGCTGTCGGCGTCGAGGTGCTGCTACGCTGGATTCACCCGACGCGCGGCATGATCTCGCCCGGCACCTTTATCCCCATCATCGAGGACACTGGGCTTATTGTGCCGATTGGTCAATGGGTGCTCGAAGAGAGCTGCCGTTGTTTTGTACGCTGGCAGGCCGAGCAACAACTGGGGCTTGAGCGAATTGCGGTAAACGTCTCCGCACGACAGTTCCGTTCGGAAGACTTCCTCAACGTGGTGAAAGACATCATCATCCGCACTGGTATACGGCCAGAACAGTTGGAGCTGGAACTCACCGAAAGCATCCTGATGGAAGACGTCGAGCTGGCCATGGAAACCCTGCGAGGCTTACGCGCCGCCGGGGTGAAAACAGCGATTGACGATTTCGGCACAGGCTACTCCTCACTGAACTACCTCAAGCAGTTCCCGGTAGATACCTTGAAAATCGACCGCAGTTTCATCCAGAACCTGCCAGAGAACGCCGACGACGCTCAGATCTCACGAACCATCATTGCCATGGGCCACAACCTTGGTATGGGGATCATTGCTGAGGGGGTCGAAACCGCCGAACAACTGACCTTCCTGCAAATGGCCAAATGTGAAGAGGTTCAGGGGTTCTATTTCAGTAAACCGGTCGATGAGACAACCCTGATTAAGGATCTTGGCAACAGCTGAACATCAGTCATGTTGATATGACACCTTCTCAAGTGCGAGGCGCACAACTTTGCGGTAGAATGTGCACCTCAAAAAATTTCTGATTATCCTACTTGAGGAAGCCCTGATGTTTAGCCGTGATATGAACATAGCGGATTTCGACCCAGATCTGTGGTCAGCGATGCAGTCTGAGGATGCCCGTCAGGAGCATCACATTGAGCTGATCGCCTCTGAAAACTACACCAGCCCACGCGTGATGGAAGCACAGGGCTCTCAGCTGACTAACAAGTACGCCGAAGGTTACCCAGGCAAGCGTTACTACGGTGGCTGCGAACACGTCGACGTAATCGAGCAACTGGCGATCGACCGTGCTAAAGAACTGTTCGGTGCTGGCTACGCTAACGTTCAGCCACACTCTGGCTCACAGGCAAACGCAGCGGTTTACTTCGCATTGTGTCAGCCTGGCGATACAATTCTGGGCATGAGCCTCGCACACGGTGGTCACCTGACTCACGGCGCGTCTGTATCTTTCTCTGGTCGCGTATACAACGCAGTTCAGTACGGTCTGAACCCAGAAACTGGCGAAATCGACTACGAAGAAGTAGAACGCCTGGCTCGTGAGCACAAGCCTAAAATGATCGTTGCTGGCTTCTCTGCCTACTCACGCGTCGTAGACTGGAAGAAATTCCGTGAGATCGCCGACGAAGTGGGCGCTTACCTGTTTGTCGATATGGCACACATCGCAGGTCTGGTTGCGGCTGGCGTATACCCATCCCCTGTGGGTATCGCAGACGTCGTGACCACCACGACCCACAAAACACTGCGCGGTCCTCGTGGCGGCCTGATTCTGGCCAACGACGACGAAGATCTGAACAAGAAATTTAACTTCGCTGTATTCCCTGAGTCTCAGGGTGGCCCACTGATGCACGTGATCGCCGCAAAAGCAGTGTGCTTCAAAGAAGCCATGAGCCAGGAATACAAAGACTACCAGGCTCAGGTGGTCAAGAATGCTCAAGCGATGGCTGAAACCTTCATCAGCCGCGGCATCAACGTGGTATCTGGCGGTACTGATGACCACCTGTTCCTGGTTGATCTGATCGGTAAAGAGTACACAGGTAAAGATGCAGACGCGGCTCTGGGTCGTGCCAACATCACTGTGAACAAGAACTCTGTACCTAACGATCCTCGCTCACCGTTCGTGACCTCTGGTCTGCGTATCGGTAGCCCGGCCATTACCAGTCGTGGTTTCAAAGAAGAGCAGGCGACCCAGCTGGCTGGCTGGATCTGCGACATTCTTGATGGTCTGGAGAAAGGTGAATCTGAAGCCGTTGAAGCATCAGTAAAAGAGAAAGTTGTCGCACTTTGCGAACAGTTCCCTGTGTACAAGTAAGCACTGGATCTCTGAAAAACCGGCCAGATGGCCGGTTTTTTTATGCCTGAAATTTGAGACAGGTCACTCTCAGACCCGGCCTGCGTCACACATATGCCACAAAGTTTTCATAGAGTAGTCACGCTTTAGATCCAAGCCGGCAACAGAGGATTCCCACATGTCCGATTCATGGAAACCCGTCACCTATGTACAGCTCATTAACCTGATGAGCCATAATGAAAGCCAGCTGGAGGAGAGTTTTCGCCCTTTCTGGAACGCTATCCGACTACCTGCCGCCGAATTATGGCAACAGCACCCCTGGGGCAATGAAGGGTGTGGATTCTGGGTACTGGCGACCGCTGGCCGTCACTGCATCTACTACAACGATCTGACCGAAGGTTTCTCTGTAGGTCAGTTCGAACGCTGGGGCCACATAATCAATTACCAGAAGTCGAAAGCTGGTCTGCAGCATGCGATAGACAGCCTGCTGCAACAGGAGCCTCTGACTGAAAGCGCATAAAGAAGACTCCCTTCTGACATGCGCTGGCCAGATATAACCTGTCTGGCCTTGGGCAATTTAATGACCCAGATCATATTTTGATTTCACATCACTCCCGCAAGAAGCAGTATGTCGGTTCAGCACCCCTGAAACGTATATAACGCACCTCTGCCACTCGAAAATCTTGGCTGGCTCCCCCCTACTTTCTCGTGCCAGCCAGTTGTTCAATAGCCTCAGATAACCAACAACAACCTCACTACAACACAGGATTTTCAATATGACTGAGGCCGCTACTACATCCACCACGACTCGCATGACCGCTGGCGAGCGTGCAGGCATCCCTCCGCGTCGTATGGACTTCGAGTTTGGTGACGATACCAAGCGCTACTGGTATGCAGACAACGCGTTTCTGACCACGTTCTGGACCACGCTTTCGGCACTGTTTCCAGCTGGTGAAACCTTCTTTATCGACTCTGTTAAGAACTACCGTCATGTTGTCAAAGATCAGAAGCTGAAAGACGAGATCTCCGGCTTTATCGGTCAGGAGGCTCTGCACACTAAAGAGCATCAGGCATTCAATGACATGGCGGATCGTCATGGTCTGCCAAGCGGTCGCATCGATAAGGAACTCTGGAGCCTTCTAGGCCTGACCAAAAAAATCTTTCCGAAGAAGCTACAGCTGGCGACCACAGTGGCTCTGGAACACTACACTGCAATTCTTGCGGAGCAGCTTCTGCGCGACACCGAGCACCAGGAGAATATTCAGGATCGCGAAGCGCTGAAACTCTGGATGTGGCACGCTCTGGAAGAAAACGAGCACAAGTCCGTGGCCTATGACGTTTACGAACTGATTGGTGGTGGATACTTCACACGTGTTATTGCCATGATCGTTGCCACGCTTGGGTTTATCCTTTTTGTCGGTCAGGGGCATCTGCGCATGCTGTGGGCCAATGGCACACTCTTTGATATCAAAGACAATGCAAAGGGCTTCTGGAAGTTGCTGGGCTGGAAAGGGTTATTCCCGCGCCTCTTCTTTAAGTACATGGACTTCTACCGTCCAGGCTTCCACCCCAACGATCACGATACAGTCAAGCTGTTAGAAGACTGGCGCGAGCGCATGCTGAACGAAGGCGGCCTTCTGGCGGAACAGACCTACAGCAAGTCCAAAGCTGCCTGAAGCAGACGCTCTATCAGGTAACTTATAAGCAATGGCCGGAATTACTCCGGCCATTGCTTAAATTGATCATAATTCACTGATTGTTGCCCGCTCGCCACGTTCTTGAATCTGCGAACTTCTTCTAAATTGTAGGACATAGCGCAATGACAGATATGCGCTCCCTAATAAGGTATAGAAAACAAGAGGCAGGTTTTCGTATGGCTACTATGACACAAGCACAGGGAACTCCACGCATCACCGCTGGCGAGCGAGCAGGTATTCCGCCCCGCCGCATGGACTTCGAATTCCCGGAAGAGACCACAAAATACTGGTACGGCGACAGCGCCTTCCTGACCACGTTCTGGGTGACTCTCTCCGCCCTGTTCCCAGAAGGTGAAGACTTCTTTGTAGACAGCGTAAAGAACTACCGCAAAGACATTAAAGATCAGAAACTGAAAGACGAAGTCTCAGGCTTTATTGGCCAGGAAGCACTTCACAGTAAAGAACACGAAGCCTTCAACGACATGGCTGAAAAGCACGGCCTGCCAGCATTAAAGCTGGATAAAGAGCTTGGGGTTCTGTTCCGTCTGATCCGCAAATATGTGCCGAAGAAAATGCAGCTCGCACTGACTGTGGCTCTGGAACATTACACCGCGATCATTGCTGAGCAGCTTCTGCGTGAAGATTTCCACCAGGAAATGTTTCGTGATCGCGAAGCACTGAAACTCTGGATGTGGCACGCGCTCGAAGAAAACGAACACAAGACCGTCGCGTTTGATGTCTACAACCAGGTTGGCGGTGGTTACTTCACCCGCGTGGGCACCATGCTGATAGGAACACTGGTGTTTGCTGTCGTCGTTGTCAGTGGTCACATTCGTCTACTCAAGGCCGATGGCCAACTGACTAACTGGAAAGCCAACTGGCGCGGCCTGAAATTTCTTTGGGGCTGGAAGGGCCTGTTCCCTCGCCTGGGTCGTCAGTACTTCGATTTCTACCGCCCGGGCTTCCACCCTAGCGACCATGATACCGAAGCGCTGCTCGAAAGCTGGCGCCAGCGCATGCTGAACGATGGTGGCCTGTTAGCCGAACAAACGTACAGCAAAAGCCGCAAGGGCTGAATCTGTTACACTGCCGAAGCCGGGTTTCTGACCCGGCTTCGGCAAATTTCTTTTACTTTTTATAGTTTCAGTAAATCTGATTTGGCCGTTATATACCCCCCCTGGCAAAGAAAAACCCCCTTGAATTCGCCATATTTGACAGAAAATCACCGATACAGGGCTTTTAGACACCTGTTTAACAGTCCGCTACGGCGATTTGAGCCACAACTTACCCTTCCTTGTCTTTAAGACACCCCCGGCCATGCGTAAAATTTGGCATAGAGATACCTTCAACTGGACAGTCTGGCCACGTCTAATAGACTCAACAAAACAACATCTACAACAAACACAAACCAAAGCAGGTGTATCGTATGACTACTACAGCTACCGCTACTGCCCCAACTGGCAAGGTACGCATGACTGCAGGTGAGCGTGCAGGTATTCCGCCGCGCCGTATGGATTTCGAATTTTCAGAAGATTCCAAGCGCTACTGGTACGCGGATAACTCATTCCTGACGACTTTCTGGACGACTTTGTCCTCACTATTCCCAGAAGGCGAAACCTTCTTCGTTGATTCCGTGAAAAACTATCGTCACGAGATCAAAGACCAGCTGCTGAAAGATCAGGTGTCTGGCTTCATCGGTCAGGAAGCAATGCACTCGAAAGAGCACGCGGCTTTCAATGACATCGCAGAACGCCATGGTCTGCCAGCCAACAAACTGGATAAAGAACTGGGCATGCTATTCAAGCTGGGCCGCAAGATTCTGCCGAAGAAACTTCAGCTGGCTATCACCGTAGCGCTTGAGCACTACACAGCGATTCTGGCTGAGCAGCTGCTGCGTGACGAACGCCACCAGGAAAACATCCAGGACCCAGAAGCTCTGAAACTGTGGATGTGGCACGCGCTCGAAGAAAATGAACACAAGATTGTTGCATACGATGTGTACGAAACCATCGGCGGCGGTTACTTCACTCGCGTATTCGCGATGCTGGTTTCAACCATCTTCTTCTTCGCGATTGTTGGTCAGGGTCACATCCGCCTGATGTGGGCAGACCGTAGCCTGTTCAAAATGAAGGATAACCTGAAAGGTCTCTGGTTCCTGTGGGGTTGGAAAGGTCTCTTCCCTCAGTTGTTCTTCAAGTACATGGATTACTTCCGTCCGGGCTTCCACCCGAACGACCACGACACCGTTCAGCTGCTGGACGACTGGCGTGAAAAAATGCTGCAGGAGGGTGGCATGCTGGCTGACCAGATCAAGAACCCTTCGCACGTTCGCACTAAGGCTGCTTAATCAGCCGACAGGCAAACGGAACATTCCGTTCTTGTCAGGGGGCCGCATCAGCGGCCCTTTTTTATTGCTGCATGGACCGAACCTGAGTACCATTGCGGCCATATTTCCTCCGCTTTTATTCGAACGGAACGCTCTTTAATATGCATTGCCCTTTCTGCGCACATCCGGAAACCAAAGTCATAGACTCACGTCTTGTGGCTGACGGTGAACAAATCCGTCGGCGCCGGGAATGCATCCTCTGTGGTGAGCGTTTCACCACCTTTGAAACCGCCGAACTCGTCATGCCGCGAGTGATCAAGCAAGACGGAAAACGCGAACCCTTTGATGAAGACAAACTTCGCTCTGGCATTCAGCGCGCCCTTGAAAAGCGCCCTGTCAGTATTGAGTCCATCGAAGCGGCCATTACCCACATCAAACAAAAGCTCAGAGCCACGGGTGAGCGCGAAGTCGCCAGTCGTGATGTTGGCGAATGGGTGATGGACGAGCTGCGCTCCTTAGACGAGGTCGCGTTCGTGCGTTTTGCGTCGGTTTACCGCAGCTTTAAAGATCTGGAAGAATTCCGCGCCGAGATTGAGCGCATCAGCCTGAAGGCAGCCTCGCCTGCGGTTGTTAAAGCCGTTGAGAATTCGCCCTCTCTGACAGGCAATGACCCCCATGAGAGTGATCACAGCCAGAAGGAATCATCATGAGCTGCCAGTCAACCGCAGACGTGAAGTGGATGGCTGAAGCCCTCCGATTGGCAAAAAAAGGGCGGTTCACCACCAGTCCTAACCCGCGCGTGGGCTGCGTTATCGTCAAAGACGGAATCAAAGTCGGCGAAGGCTGGCACCAGAAAGCCGGCGAACCCCACGCTGAGGTTCACGCTTTGCGTGCCGCCGGTGATAAAGCACAAGGCGCGACCGCCTACGTCACGCTGGAACCCTGTAGTCACTATGGGCGAACCCCCCCTTGCGCAGAAGGGCTGATCAAAGCCGGCGTATCCAGAGTCGTTGGCGCTGTCCGCGACCCGAATCCAAGCGTCGCCGGGCGCGGATACGAGATGCTCAGACAAGCTGGTATTGAGGTTGTAGAGTCGTGTCTTGAGCCAGAAGCAGATGCCATTAATGCGGGGTTTATGAAGCGCATGCGCACAGGCCTTCCTTATGTGCGTATCAAGCTCGCCATGAGCCTGGACGGGCGCACTGCAATGGCGTCCGGCGAGAGCCAATGGATCACTGGCAGTAGCGCGAGACGGGACGTTCAGAAGCTCAGAGCACAAAGCTGTGCGATAATTACAGGTGCGGACAGCGTGATTCTTGATAACCCGTCCATGACGGTTCGACCTGAAGAGGCGGAGCTGGATATTCCAGAGGCTCTGCGCCGACAACCGCTGCGAGTAATCATTGACGGGACACACCGCGTGAACGGCGAGGCCGCCATCTTTGATAAAGCCGGCGACATCCTGATTGCCAGTCGCACGCCCCCGGTCACCGCGATCAGTCGTGATGAAACTATTGGGCGGCTCGGCTACTGGGCAGGCGATCTCGATGGTAATACTGACATCGAAGGACTATTGCGCCATCTCGCTTCTGAGGGCAACAACGAAATCCTGGTAGAAAGCGGCGCAAAACTCGCCGGCGCCTTTGTCAGTGCAGGCCTCGCCGACGAACTTATCGTATACTGCGCGCCAACATTACTCGGAAGTGACGCGCGGCCACTGCTATCATTGCCATTCAGCAAGATGAAACAGCAGATCCGCT
>MDSZ01129446.1_pt1 | contig 11445 bp, 6 predicted proteins | sample 811201 | NCBI WGS metagenome assembly MDSZ01 (sample SAMN05326647, study PRJNA326480) | marine metagenome | isolation source: seawater | place: Indian Ocean: North | collected 2010 | reverse complement strand
ATGATTCTGCTTCTTCAACTTCTACTTGCCACCTACGAACTTGACTGTCATCAGAATTTTTTTCCAGAACTATTGGTGTTTTTTCAACTGGTGTTTCATGTACAATTTCTTTTTCTAAAGTTGCTTCGGGAACCTTTTCAGACACATCAGACATTTTGGAAATATATCCTGCAATATGATTTAATGTAGGATGTTCTGATAAAACAAATGATTCATCTAAAGGAATCTCGAATTTACTTCTAAGATCTCCCATCATTTCTGCCTGTTTAACTGAATCAACACCCAACTCCGCTTCTAAATCTTGATCAAAGCCAATAAAATCTTCAGGATACCCAGTATGTTCAACTACAACATTCAAAACTGCATTTTTAATTTCATCATTTATTTGGAATTCTTCAGAAATAATTTCATTGTTAACCTCTACTATTTTTTCTTCGGGATTTTCTTTTTCTATTTCCATTTCATTATTTATTATAACCTCTCCATCCCCCATACCAGCAATATATGCCATCATATGATTTAATGTGGGATATTCTGACAATACAAATTCGTCATCAATTGGCAATTTAAAATATGTTCTTAAATCTGCCATTATTTCTGCTTGTTTGACAGAGTCAACACCTAATTCTCCCTCTAAATCTTGATCGAACTCAATAAAGTCAGCAGGATATCCAGTATGTTCAACAACAGTTTCTAGTACCTTCTTACTAATTTCATCGTCTACAATTATATTTTGAGAGATTGTTTCTTTCACTTCTTTTACTTCATTAATTTCTTCCTTAATAGGTTGTTTTTCTGATTCCTGAGTTGTGCTAATCTCTTTTTTATCTATTTTAGAAATTATTTCTTTTTCTGCATCAAATTCTGGTATTTCCCATTCCTCTCCTTGAATTCCTCCAATAATATTCTCATCTGGATTTTTCCAACCTACCAGTTTTCTTTCAAATAATCTTAACTCTATTTTATCTCCAGTGATATTCTCAATCCATGTTTTTACCATATTTTGTTTAATACGATTATTTGTTCTTGCAATTCTTTTGAATAAAGTCAATGCCATTTGACTTCCAAAACCAGCTGCATGACGTAAAGCATATTCAACATCATATTCCCCTCCTTCTGATAATCTAAGGTTTCCTAATTCTGGATCTGGTTCTTTAAAATTAGCAATTGGAGGTAACCTTCCTGTTGCTAAACCGTAAATGATTACTGCATCTTCAATTCCAACTCCCATTGGATGTCCTGTAAATCCCTTTGTGTTTGTAATTACTATTTGTTCTGCTGATTTACCAAATGCTTTCCTTAATGCATTAATTTCTGCTGCAGCTGAACCTCCTCTTGGAGGAGTTGCAGGTTCATGCGACATGAACGTAGTCTTTGGTGCAATTTCATGCCTATCAAGGCTCCAAACATGTTCCATATTTGTAATAAATTTATCAAATGATTCAGATACATGCTCAACATCTAACCTAGTTGGATGAAAAGCAGAGTTACCAATATGTGAACCCAACAATTCACAATATGGTGTAACTCCACGCTCTCTTGATGTACTTTCTTTTTCAATTACAAAAGCAGCACCTCCCATCCCCAACAACATTCCATTTCTTCGAACATCAAAAGGAAGGCTTACTTCTTCTACAACATTCCCTATTGAATGTGCCCCTGCACCTGCAAAACCTGCTCCAATCCACTCAAGTAATACATCACTAGTTGTGTCATCTGCACTAACAATAATCACTCTTGATGCTCTACCTGTAGTAATCCAATCTTCTGCTATTGAAAACGCTGCAGGAGTTGATGCACAAGCATTATTTATCGCTGTATTTGGCCCTTTTGCACCAATCCATTGAGCAAATTGACTATGCCCCATAGATAATATTTGTAATAAAAATCGTCTATCGAAAGTTCCATTTTCATCAGCACCATTATTTGCAGCATGCTTCAATAATTCCTCATATCCAGGGAAAACAGATGCGAAAATCACTCCTGTTCCTTCTTGTTCAGATTCTGGTAATTTCCATCCACGAACTAGTCTCTTGCCATTACTACTAACTTGTTCATTTGCAACCAAGGGAATCCCCGCATCCCTTAATGCTTCAAGTCCAGATGCAAAAGCTAATTTCGTAGTAATATCCATAGCTGAGGTGATTTTAGAATCTATCCCATATTGTTCTGAAAGATCAAAATAACCTCCTCTACCTGCTAATTGAGGTATCATATCAAATGATTCACAAGGAACTAATTCTGAATTTCCACTACTATCTTTTACGATCCTAACTAAATTTTTATCCAATAGTCTTTGTTTATATTCTTCTGGTAACTCAGTAATGAAATTCTCTCCTGAAATTATTCTTTCGAAAGTATCTGATTCAAATACCTGATCTAACCCTGGCAAACCTAAACTTATTCCACTAACCGTATATGGATCTGTTTTTCTTTCATTCTCTAATGAAAATTGACCATTTTGCATTTCTTTAGTCTCTACTTTTAATTTTTTGATTTTAACTGCATTAGCAGGTATTTCCTCAATACTTTCAATTAATTCTGAAATTGATTTGGCATCAAATAATGACTGTTTACATTTTGCTTGACTGAATATTTTTTCCTTTAATTGATTAACCGATTCATTAGTCATTTTCAAATCATTAATTAAACTAACATTCCCTTTACATACAGAACTAGGATATCCACAAAAGTCTGAACATATGCTAGCAACCCAATCTTCTTTTGGCATTTGAGTGATCACTTCATGTGAACTGATTTTTTCGGTTTTCACAACATTTAATGGTGCTGAAATTGCTACTGCAGGTTTCTCTATTGACCTTGATGCTTCGATAGGACCTGCCCTGAATGCCATTGTATGCATTTCGTCATTAAGTTCTGGTAACATTATTTTTTGACCAAAAATAGCTAATTGTCCGAGTGAACAAAGAAATGACCTAATTCCTCCTTGTTTAGGGTGATTTGTCATTATTGAATTATGTTCATTTTCTGCTAATATTTGACCGCAAAACATTGTCAATGCTCTTTTTGGGCCAACCTCAACAAACACCTTTGCTCCATCATCGTACATATTTTCAATTTGCCTTGTCCATTCTACAGGAGAAGACATCTGGGGTGCTAATTGAGGAAGTATTGTTTCTTTAACTGAAAAACCCTCTTCACAATTTGAGGGATAATATTCTCCATCATAATTCGAAGTGATTGGTATTTCTGGTAAATTTATTTCTAAGTTTTCTAAAAATCTTTTCAGAGGTTCATTTGCTGGTGCAACAATACGAGTATGAAAAGCATGACTTGTAGGAAGTAAAACACAACTAATTCCTAATTCTTCGAATTTTTTAATTGCACTATTAACCCCCTCCGTTTCTCCTGCTATTACTGTCATTAATGGTGAATTTTTATTCGCTGGTATTACATATCCTTCTAAATCATACAATACCTCTTCAATTTTATCATATGGTGCCGTAATGCTTGCCATTAACCCTTTATCTGGAACATCAACACTCCCCATCTCTGTTCCTCTTGCTGCTGCTGCTCTCAATGCATCATGAAATTGTAAAATTCCAGATACCATTAATGCTGCATATTCACCAAGGCTATGTCCAGCAACCATATCAGGTACTTGCCCGTGTTGCTCAAGCAATCTATGTAATGCTAAATCTGCAGTCAACATTGCTGGTTGAGTATATTCTGTTTGTTTTAATTTTGATTCAGCGGTTATTCTTTCTTCTTTACTTAAATTTGATCTCAATACAAATTGAGATAATTTTTGACCATCCAAGATATCTACCATTGTTTTATCTGCTTCATCCCAAGTATCTCCAATGATTCCATATCTTAATGATAAATCATAAGTCATTCCTACATATTGTGAACCTTGACCTGGAAATAAATGTGCTATTTTCTCATCTTCAGAAATATTTCTTGCAGTAATAAATATGTCTTGACTACTAAGGAAACCCCATTTACTTTCATCATCAATGTTTTCAAATGCTAAATCTAATTTTTTGATAATACCTTCCCATTCTGTTGCAATTATGGCTATTCTCAAACCTTTACATTCAAAGTCATTAGATAAGGAGGTTAATTTATCAGACAATCTAATTCCATCTGGAGAGTTGTCAAAATTTAATTCAATGGCCGAAAGTTCAGACGTTATTTTTTTGAGTTTTTGTTTAATTTCCTCGATATCGGGAGCATTAATTAATAAAACTCCACCTTCAATTTCTTTAAGTTGATCCCATGTTAATGTGGGCCTATTCACTTCAGAAGTAATTCCTCCAAATTCTATATTATTTTGCTGTATTAACTCTCCAGTATATGCTAACCATCTTTGGCTCCATTCGTTAGAAATCTCTCTATGAAGTTCTTCATCATAAGACTCTAAAGCAATATGAAAATTTGTACCTCCAAAACCGAATGCTGAAATACCTGCTCTTAATGGTGTTTTAGAATTAGAATTCCATTCCATTGATTCTATTGGTACAAAAAATGGGTTTTTATCCCAATCAACTGTTTCATTCGGTGTTTTAAATCCAGCACTTGGGGGAATTATTTGATTTGATAATGCTAATGTTGCCTTGAGTACTCCTGCAATACCTGCTGCTGCTTTTAAATGCCCAATTTGACTTTTTATAGACCCTACAGCAACATTTTCTCCTGAAGGCAATCCTTCAAAAATATCATTCAAAGTACCAAGTTCTGTTGCATCTCCTACTCTTGTTGAAGTTCCGTGTGCTTCAATTAATCCTACTGTGTCTATTGAATATCCAGCTTGGCTATAAGCCCGATTTACTGCCTGAGCTTGTCCCCTTTTACTAGGTGCAGTAATTCCTTTCCCTCTTCCATCTGAACTTGCGCCAATACCCCTAATTACTGAATGGATTTTATCTCCATCTGATATTGCATCAACTAATCTTTTCAATACAATTGCACCTGCTCCTTCACCCATTACAAACCCATTTGCACGAGAATCAAAAGGTGTGGAATGTGTAGCAGATAAAGCACCAATTGCACTAAATTTAGCATAAGTTGCAGGATCCATTGTTCTGTCACTTGCACCTGCTATTGCCATGTCTACCTGCCTTAATTGTAATAACCTGCAAGCATCAAGAATTGCAGCCATAGACGATGCACAAGCAGCATCAGTTGTGTAATTAGGGCCTTGTAAATCCAATAAATTTGCTACTCTACCTGCAACTACATTTGCTAATTCACCAGGCATAGTATCTTCATCTATTTTTGGAAGTCCTTTTGTGATTTCTTCTAAAAATTTCTCTTCATCTTGTAATCCTGATTCTTTAGCAAGCCTTACCGTTCTACCAGCCCAAACCCTTTGATTTGATAAATTTCGATTCTCGCCACCCAATGCATTAGCAAAAATAACGCTTGTTTTACCCCTCGGAGGTTCAACACTTCCTTCCCCTAAATAGCCTGCATTCTCCAAAGCAGATGCTGAAACAGATACTGCCCATTGCTGACAAATATCTATTTGAGGTAAGGTTCCTGGAGGTTGGCGCCATCTTTTCCAATCAAATTCATATCCTTCAACAAAAGCTCCGATTTTAGAATATGTTTTATTCAAAGTTTTTTCTTCATTGAAAAAATCATTTAACTCCCATCTATCTTCGGGAACTTCCTTGAATGATACATGCTTTGAAAGGATATTTTTCCATAATTCCTCAATATTGGGTGAATCTGGTAAAATACAAGACATACCAATTATGGCAATTGGCTCAAATGGGCCTTGTGAATCATTATCTTCTGAATTATTATCCATTCACTCATCACCCATAATTGAACCTGGGACCATTGTTGAAGAATAACCTGCATCAACATGGATACATTGTCCCGTTACTCCTGAAGATAAATTTGATGCTAACCATACAGTACATCCTGCAACATCGTCTTGGTTGACATTTCTTCTTAATGGTGAATTTTCTTCCACGTGATCAAGTATTTTATCAAAACCAGGAATCCCTCCCGCTGCAATTGTCTTTATTGGCCCACTTGAAATTGCATTTAATCGATGTCCTTCGGGACCTAATTGACATGCTAATTCCCTTGTCCAACTTTCTAAAGCTGCTTTTGCAATAGACATTACTCCATAATTAGGGACATATCTTGTTGATGCGGCATATGTAAGAGTAATTGTTGATGAATTCTTATTCAGATAAGGCATTGCATGCCTCATAATTCTTTGTAATGAATTTGCTGAAATTGTTATTGCTGTATTTATTGCATCATCATCTACAAACAAAATATGCCTATCAAAACATTCCCTAGGTGCAAATCCTATTGCATGCACCATTACATCAACTTTTAAATTAGGGTTTTCCTTTCTAAATTCTGTAAAAAATTCAGCAGTAGTAGTATCGCTGGCTACATCAAGAGGATAAAAGCCTGATATTTCAGGAAGTTTATCTTTTAATTGAAAAATTCTAGACATGAATCTTTTCTGGTATCCTAAATACAATTTACATCCTGCTTGTGCTAATCTCTGGCAAATTGCCCAAGCAATGGAATCCTCTGAGGCTACGCCAAACACCAATGCTACTTTTCCTTCAAGACCTAGAATAAGTACACCCGATTGCATGTATCGCAAAAACAAGTGTATGACCATTACTCATAACCAGCCTCTTAGGAAGCGAGTTCTATACCTAATTTTTTTCTCCGTAAATCGCATTTGGTAAATCCTGATGCATAGTAAAAAAAAGTTCTTCATCAATTCCATTTTCTTCTGCTAAAGATGCTAATTGTTGAGTTCTTTTTGGTACTGTTTTAGGCCCTAAAACTGCACCTGGCCTTCTTGGATCGTCCATATAATCTGTCTCTAACATAAATCCATGATGAGTTGATTTACAAGTTTCTATCAATGTTTTAATTCCGTCTTTTCCAAGGTTAACACTAGGAGTTATTTTTCCAACCATTGATGCAGAAACATCTGCTGGTGCGAAATGCCTCACCAAATAGAATGGGTCAAGCCCCACACGATTTGCCATTTCTTCTAAATCTGCAAATGTTTGATTACCATTTTCCTCCATATGTAATTGCAAAGGAATTTTTTCAGTTCTAGCTAATTTCATAGTCTCTTCTAATAATTGATTTGACAAATCAAAAACTTCCTTTGGCGCGTCCCAATGAGGCCTGCCTACTTCACCTATAGCAACTGCCTTGCCTTCATGAATAAACTCAAGTGCTGCTTCTATACTATCATTATAATTCTCAATTGCTCTTTGTGCTCCTTTCTCTCCTTGATCACTAAACCAAGACTCAAATTGGTGAGCAAATGCAGCAGGATGAGGGCCTAAAACAACCCTGACGTCTATGCCAACATTTTCTCTAACTTGTTCTGCCATTAATATAGTATCAAAATAGGCTTCCTTATGCTCATTTAATGTTACAGGTGGTGATTGAAAATTTGGACAATGGACTAAAATTAATCCTGTGCCACCTGCATTTTTAAAATCATTAGCAGCAGATAAAAAAAGACCATTTCTATTGAGGTGGAAATGATTATCAATTATCGGCCCTGTCCATTTGCCATCAATCAAAGACATAAATCAATCAGCCTCAGAATCGGATTCAGATTCTATCAAGATCTTTTCTTCGATTAGTCTGTCTTGCCAATATACTGCGGCCATTGCAACTAAATTTGCATGTGTTGCATTTTCTACAATCACCTTTCCATTACCCCAAACATACAAGAGAATATTATGTCTTGAATCGTTAACTTTAACGCAATCTAAACGATCATCTTTTTCAGCATCTTTTCCTAACTTTTTCATTAATCTGGGCATATTTAATTGATTTGCAAATTTAAACGATGCTATAATTCCTCCAAGTTCTGCTTTAAGGCCATCATCAGATCTTCCTAATTGCAATAAAAATTCTTTAGCCGCGTGCCTAGCTACTTCCATCCTATTTGTTCCATGAATAACAATCCTGCCTTCTTTGTCGACAATAATCGTTGCTCTTGGAGTAACTAAGGTATGTACGGCATAATCATCTTGACGTATTGCCCCTAATTTACTAACAGCCACATCCAATTCCACTGGTTCAGGTGGAACAAATCTAATCAATTGATTCTCGACTCTAACTGTTGGTGGTTCGCTCATCACTCTTCCTCATTTAATTCGGAAACGCTTTCAGTACATAACGGCATTTCTATTAATGGCATATTTTCTAACGCATTAACCAAAGATGTCCTTTGTGCTAATGGGCATACAAGTAACAAAATAGGTTCTTCTATTCCTGAATTCCTCATTTCGGCTAATGCACCTCTAATCCTCGAAGCATATCTTTTATCTCGAATATTTCTTAGTTCTAAACTAATTGTATTCTCAATTCCAATCCACCATGCACTAGTAATTGCAGATGCTACTGCTAATTCTGAAGATTCATTGGGTGGCTTTTTTGTTATTTTCAACGTTTTTGATAAGTTTTTACTAAATTTTCTCCCCGACCATAAATTTGAGAGTAATTTTAACGGTTTAGTGATCTCAATAGCATGCATCTCTAACCAATCACTCCAATCATCATCAGATAAAGGAGGTTCAATAAAAAATACAGGATTATTGCTCCTTATCGCATATTTATGCAATCTTCTTGGCTCTGGGTCAGGAAATTTGCATGTTTGGATTTCTTCAAGGATAGATAAACCTCCTAACATTTTAGAAAAATCTCCACCTTGTGATACCGCCCCTGTAAAATTAATACCTGGACTCTTTTTTTCTAAGTCCTCTTCATGCTCCCACAATTCAATCTCTTCTTCTGAAACCATTAAACCTAAACCAGACCATTTTATTCTTGGACGCAAAGAACGAGGAAAAACTACTGTAGGCAATACTCCATGAAAATATACAATCCCTCCATCAGGATCATTCCATTCAAAATCTTCCCAATCGAGATCTGAATCTTGGAGGGGGGCGGCTCGACTCATAAGGGTGCGTCAATCAACTTGTTGTTAATTCTCCGCGCGCTTTATTGATATGGGAGGGCTTTCAGGGACTGTTTGAGAATATGGAACCATATAGCACAGAACCTGTAATAATTATAGAAGAAGTATTTCCTCAAGATACAAACTCATATGGCACACTCTTCGGTGGGAGATTAATGTCATTAATGGATAAAGCAGCAGGGATAGTATGCTCAAAATTTGCACATAGGGAATTTGTTACTATCTCAATAGATACTCTTAAATTTCTAAGGCCTGCACATCAAGGTGATTTAATTGAAATTACGTCAAAGGTGGTATTTACTTCCACTCATTCCGCTGCCTGTAGAGTTATTGCAAAAAGAATAAACAAATCAGATTGGAAAGGTGAAGATATTTGCACAGGATATTTTTTCATGGTAGCTATAGATTCACAAATGAGGCCGATACCGATTCCACAATTTACTCCTGACTCAGATGAAGATAAGAAATTATGGAGTGAAGCGAAATCAATACGCGAAGAAATGATTAAATAAATCCCGCGATTAAAACTAATTTAAATCTCATTTAGATTAGTTCTAATTTAACTAAACTAATTTGGATTAATCTTTTGCAATAGCGGGTCTGTCAAGAAATAGTGGTTCTCCCTCAACCCAACCAGGGCAATTTTCTTCAACCCAAATTCTTGTAGCCCATTCACAAATATCATATCCTCCTGAAAGAATACCAGATCTTTTGATATAACCTACCTTTACAATGTCCTTATCTTTGGAAAGAACATTTCCTAATTGTTGGGAAGTTGTTCCATGCCTCATTGTGCTATTAATATGTTCAAGGATCTCTGCTGTATTCCTTGGTCTGTCTTCTAAATATTTCTTTATTTTTTCTCTTATTCTTACTGTTTTCATCTTAGTCACATCCATTCAATTCCGCATTGAGTCTTCGGATAATAGGAAGGATGGGAGATTGTCATATAACTGTTGTCTTTAATTCGGTAACTTTGTTACACTAAAAACCAAAAATTTGTTCATTTTTGAAAACGTTTTTGATTTATTTAACACGGCAGAGTGTTCTCCACAAGAAATATGTAACTTAATGTAATAAAAATCATATTTTAATATTAATAATTTAATTAGTAGTATTTGTCATCCTCCAATTGGTGACAAAACCTGCCAACAAAAATCCGCAGTGGATATCAAAAAAGAGTTCTTGATTGGTTGGCTGATGGAGGCAGCTCAATTAGTGAAACTGCAAAGAGCATTGGCCTTAGATTACCACATGCATCTGCAACATTCAAAAAGCTCCGTTCTGAAGGACTAGTCACCATTGATCAAAGTGAAAGTCATAGAGGTTCAATACAAAGATTAACTCCAGAGGGGTGGGCAAAATTAGAACAAGATGAGCTTGCAAGATTGTCCGAAATAAAACTTGAACATATCCCCCCCAATGCAGCAGGATGTCTAATAGCCAGAGATGGACCAATGCTTCTATTAGGTTACTTGGAATCTCCAACCAATGAAGGTTTTTTACTACCCTCAAAGCCAATTCTAAGTGATAAATTCGATTCAATGAGTTCCAATGGAAATATAGGGGTAGAGGTCGAATGGACATGGGCAGTATCAAGAGAACCAAAGCCTAGATGGTTTTCACTACCTAATCTTCAAAAAACCTCATCACCAAAAAAAACCAAAAGAGAAGGCATCACAGACTGGGACCAAAAAGAAAGATCAATTGGCATAATTCGTGCAAGATTATTAGAATCTGATAAGCAGTTTTCATTATCAGTAGGCTCTTGGTTCCCTAAAGCGCCATCAAACATCATCTCAAAACTACCTTCTTTATTGAATGAAGATTATAGTTGGACTTTAGCAACATTCCACAATAATAAGCATAAAATAAAACCGCAACAACCAGTTATTGCGGAGATTACTGGAAGATTAGGCATTAATCTACTTCTTGAAGCCGCTTCTTGTGACGGTATTGTAATTGGCGAATCTGGTTTATTATCTCGAAAAATAAATTCATTTCCAATACAAATATTACTAAAATGGATAAAAAGAATTCATCCTAAATCATCAGAAAAAATTCAAGGGGACAGGTATGATTTCCTTATTAGTGAATTAGGATTATCAAACCGTAACAGGAAAAGACGTAGATCTTCTGGTGAACAATCAACATGGACTAAATTTAAACTTGATTGGGCTAATTCCAAATGGGTTAAGGAAATAAATTCAAATGATTTGTTTTTTGATAATTCGCAATTAAGTAAAAATGCACTATTATCAATATTAGACTGGGCAATGACTGAATCCAAAGGAGTACCTCTTTCAATACAATACCCCAGAAATATTAAGTTAAATAAAATAGAATCTGATAATCTTGTTCGTTATCCTGCATTAAGAATTATAATTACAGAAAAATGGAAAGGAAGAAAACCACAGCTATTGTTAAAAGAATCAAACAATTCTAGTTTGCCCATTATGGACTTATGTTTAGAAAGAGGTGTTATT
>MDSZ01124386.1_pt1 | contig 11445 bp, 9 predicted proteins | sample 811201 | NCBI WGS metagenome assembly MDSZ01 (sample SAMN05326647, study PRJNA326480) | marine metagenome | isolation source: seawater | place: Indian Ocean: North | collected 2010 | reverse complement strand
TCTCTTAGATAAAAAAAAATATAAAATTATCATACTGCCAAATAATAAATTTTTTAAAGATGAAAAAAAAATAAATGTAGAAGATATTTGGTCTAAGAAACTTCAAAAAATTGATGCAACAGCTACAAAAAAAATTATTAAAAAAAAAAAAATTGATTTACTTATAACGGATCATTACGGTCTTAATTTCAACTGGGAAAAAGATTTGAGTTCGAAAGTAAAAAAAATAATGGTAATAAGCGATTACGTAAATCGAAAACATTTTTGTGATTATTTTTTAAATCAAAATGTTGATCATAATAAAAAAAAATTAGTAAAAAAATACCTACCAAAGAAATGTAAAATTTTTTTGGGACCAGAATATGCATTGCTTAGCAAAAAATATTATAATCTTAAAAATAAGATCAAAATTAAGCCAAAAAAAATTAATAAAATTCTTTTATCTTTTGGCGGAACAGATGTTCCGTTTCTAATCCAAAAATTTTTAAATATTTTTAAAAATAATAAATTTAAACATATCACCGTTATGATAGTAGCTTACAAAAAAGTTAAAGGTTTTTCAAAAGTTAAAAAGGTATTTTATTCGAGTCCCAATTCATTAGAAAAAATAATATTTCGATCAGATTTTTCTATAGGAGGTGGAGGGGTAACAAACTTAGAAAAGATGTGTCTTGCGGTTCCGTCTTTGGTAATTCCTTTATCAAAAAATCAAAAAGAAAGTTTAAAAAATTTAAGAAAAAAAAATTTAATTTATTTTTTTAAAAGCTATAAATCTCTAAAAACAGCAGGGCTTCAAAAATTTATACTTTCAATAATTAATAATAAAAAAAAATTTTATTTAAAAAGACTAAAAATTTTCTCGTTAGTTGATGGATTAGGATCATTGAAAATTTGTGAAGCTCTATTTCCAAGCAAAACATCTGATTTGAAAATTAGAAAAACAAAAATGAGCGACCTTCCTATTTATTTTAATTGGGTAAATGAAAAGGAAGTGGTCAAAAACTCATTTACTAATAAAAAAATCAGAATTAAAGAGCATTCAAAATGGTTTAAAAGCAAAATTAAAAGTAAAAAAACATCAATGTTTGTGCTAGAAGCTTGTAAGTTGCCAATTGGTCAAATACGATTTGAGATATCAAGCAATAAAGCAAAGATAGATTATTCTCTCGATAGTATTGCTAGAGACAGAAAATGGGGAAAAGCTGTTATAAAATTAGGAGCTAAAAAACTTAAATTACCAAGAATTAAATTTATCAATGCTGAAGTTAAAAAAAAAAATAAAAAATCAATTTCAATATTTAAAAATTTGGGTTTCAAAGAAAATATTTTACATTCAAAATACTTTTACTCTATTAAAAAACAAGAACTGTTAAGAAAATGACAAAAAAAATAAGTAAAAATTTTTTTGACAGATCGTTATTTTCAACAACTGATAAATTAAGAAATTTTTCAAAATATGTTCGTAGACAAGATATTGCTAGATTTATGGTATTTTTTGAACTTTTTAAAAAGCAAATTGATCTGAAAGGTAGTATTGTGGAGTGCGGAGTTCATCAAGGTGGTGGATTGATGACCTGGGCTAAACTATCGAGCATCCTTGAACCATATAATTATCATAGAAAAATTATTGGGTTCGATACTTTTTCAGGGATACCGAAATTTACAAAGTTTGATACAGATAAAAAAATTAAAAAACCCAAGTTTAAAGAAAAAATAAATATATTTGAGGATTTAAAACATAGCATAAACTCATATGACCAAAATAGATTTATAAATGAAGTTCCAAAAATAGAACTAATCAAAGGGGATGCTAATAAGACCATTCCAAATTATTTAAAAAAAAATGGTCATTTATTGATTTCTCTTTTATATTTTGACTTTGTTATTTATAAACCTACTAAAATTGCAATGAAATATTTTTTACCAAGAATGGCCAAAGGATCAATAATAGCGTTTAATGAGCTAAATAATGAGGACTGGCCGGGTGAAACAAAAGCACTTCTTGAAAAATTTAATTTGAAGAAAGTCAAAATTGATTGTTTTTCATATGAACCAAACATATCTTATATTGTAATTAAATAGATTATGGAAAAAAAAATTAAAAAAATTCTTTTTATAAATATTCCTAGGTTAACTTTAAAACAACTTAATGAATATAACGAAAGGTCCAAATATTATTGGGAAGTTTATCCACCACTGGGCATTATGTATTTAAGTGCTGCTATTAAAAATGAAACAAAGGATATAGATGTTAAAGTTTTAGACATGCATATTGAAGGTATAAAACTATCTCAAGCTAATAAAAAAGTAGATTGGTTTAAAATGGTTAAAGAGGCTGTTGAAGAATTTAAACCAGATTTAGTTGGAATAAGCGTAATGTTTGGAGCGTCCTTTGAAACAGCTAAATGTGTAGGAGAATATTTAAGAGAGAAACAGCCTGGGCTAGTTATTGTATCTGGCGGAGTTCATGTTACAGGAATAATTAAAGAAAAAAATCATGGATTGGATTTTAATGATTTTGTAGTAATTAGAGAAGCAGAAAAACATTTCCCACAATTGATAAAATATTTAAATTCGGAAACTAACATTGTTAATGGTGTCATTCCTGTTAAGACTGTTCATGCTAGAAATAAAGATGATTTTTCTCAAACAAATGATCCGGTAGAACATGTAGACGAGCTACCTATTCCAGATTACGGCGTGGTAGATATTAAAAATTATTATAAACACGGGATTTTATCTGCTGCACAGACAGTAGCGTATGACACACCTTTAGCTACCATGCAAACTGTTAGAGGCTGTACTGCTAGATGTACTTTTTGCAGTGTACGTAATTTCAACGGTTTTGGTGTTAGAACACACTCGCCTGATAGAGTTTTAAAAGAGATTGAAATACTTTATAAAAAATTTGGCATAAAACATATCGACTTTGTTGATGATGATTTCACAGTGTCACGTGAGCGAGTAATCCAAATTTGTAAAATGTTGATTGAAAGAAATTATAATTTAACTTGGTCAATTGGGAATGGGGTCAGACTAGGAACCCTCGATGATGAGTTGCTTACATATATGGCTGATTCTGGATGTACATATTTTTCCCTAGGTATAGAAAGCGGTGACGATCGTATGCTTAAAGAAATGAAAAAACCTTTAACTTTAAAAATATTAAATAAAAAAGCACCTCTCTTAGAAAAACATTCAAGAATTTACTATAGGGCAAACTTCATCACAGGATACCCTGGAGAGACTCCGGATCAATTAAACAGGACATTTGAATGTGCTGAAAATTATAGTTGGGATTGGTGTCTTTTCTCTTTGTGTAAGCCTCTTCCAGATACTGAATTATATAATAAACTTTTAGAAGGTAAAGTAGATAATAGTAATCTTTCTAATAAAGACAAAAAAAATGAAAGTTTTAATTTCCAGTCGGCAGAAGGCATGATTGCAGATGAAGAAAAAAGAATATTCGAACTTACATATGATAAAAATTTAGAAATTAATTTTAAGCTTAACAAGAATTTAAAGGGCAGAAATGTTGAAAGAGCTATAAGTGATTTCGAAAGGGTAACTAAGTTAGCAGAAAATCATGCGTTTGCGTGGAACTGTTTGTCCCTGGGTTATGAAATATTGAACGATGATTTAAAGAAGAAATTTGCCAAAAACAAAGTTAAAGAGATAGTAAATCAAGATAAATATTGGGCAGATAAATTTGAACAGCTTGAGTTCAAACCTAATTATTAAAAATACACGATGAACTCTATAATTGAAAAAAACTTTTTAAAAAAAGGTTTGCTGGAATTTGGAGCAATAATTGATAAAAAGAAATGCAAAGAAATTTATAATAAAGTTGCTCAGAGTCGCGATCTATCTAAAAATTTGTTTAGAACAGAAAAGGAATATCTAGCCAATCCAGAACCTAAAAAGACGAACCCAGGAAAAGGTAAAAATAATTTTGCTGAAAAATTTGATCTATCTTTTATAGAAGATAAACCTGAAGTAAAAAAAATTTTAAAAATGATTGTAGGTGAAGAACATGAAATCATTTTAAAAAACTTTGTAATTGGTGTTCCAGATAGCTGGATACCGAATTGGTTGAAAAAAATTACAGAAAAGCAGTTGGCAGCCAATCTTGGTTCCTACATAAAACCAGAATATAGAGATGTAACATATTTTAGAGGAATTGATTTTCATATGGATTTGATAGATCATCCTAACTTAATCGGTGATAACCTTACTTTATATTTGTACCTAAATGATGTGAACTATGAAATGTCTCCATTAAATATCATTGAAGGAAGCCATTGTTTTGGAGCAACAAAGTTTCCACATTATTTAAAGAATAATTGTTCAAATTCCATAGAATATAGCCCTAATGACAAAGACTATAAATCTTTTAAAAAAAAAGTTTTAACATCTGAAGCAGGAAGCCTGTTTCTTTGGTCCTCTTTTATTCTCCATGGTACACAACCACAAAAATGTGACACACCTAGAATTTCATTAAGATATGACATTAAACCTAATTCTAAAATTAAAGACAAAAATATACTTATTAAAAAATTTTTAGCTAATATTAAAGGAAATCTCTCAATGCCAGTAGTAAGAGATGATATAGACTTAAATTCTAAAAATCACAGACAAGTAAAGTTTAATAAAATACTTAAATGAATTTTGTCAAAATTTTAAAAAGTATTTCTGAAAAAAATAAACCATTTGTAATTGCAGAAGCAGGCATTAATCATGATGGCTCACTTAAAAAAGCAATTAAAATGATTGCTGTAGCAAAAGCAGCAAGAGCAAATGCAATAAAATTTCAAACTTATAATACTGATGAACTAATAAGTAATAAAAAACAATTATTCTATTACAAAATAAAAGGTAAATCAGTTTCAGAACCAATGTATAATATTTTTAAAAGATGTGAATTTTCAAAGGAAAGTTGGATAAAAATTAAAAAAAGATGTGACAAAGAAAAAATAATATTTCTTTCTACTCCATCAAGTTTTACAGACATTAATTTTCTCTTAAAATTAAAAGTCCCGGCAATTAAAATTGGTTCTGATGACTTTACTAACATACCACTAATTCAAAAGGCAAAAAGGAGTAAGTTACCTTTAATATTATCTTGTGGAATGTCTTCATTAAAAGAAATTGAAATTTCACTTAAAAATGCTGGAGCACATCAGGGTTATCCGATTATTCTAATGCTTTGTGTTTCAAAGTACCCTACGCCACCAGAGGATGTTCATATAAGCAGGTTAAAATATTTGAAATCCAAGTACCCAAAATTAAAATTAGGTTTTTCTGATCACACAGAGGGATCGGCAGCAGCAATTTTGGCGACTGGTTATGGTGCAAAATTTTTTGAAAAACACTTTACCTTAAATAAAAATCATAAAGGTCCAGACCATTGGTTTTCTGAAGATCCAAAAGGTTTAAAAAAATGGATACACGAAATAAAAATTTCATTAAAAATGTTAGGAAATTCAAAGCAGTTTCCAGTTAAGTCTGAAAATAAAATGAAAGCTTTAGCTAGAAAAAGTCTAGTAGCATCTAAAGATATTAAAAAAGGTGAAAAATTATCAGAAAATAATATTGGATTTAAGAGACCAGGGAATGGTTTAACTCCTGATAAATTTTCAAAAATTTGTGGAATGAAATCAAAAATTTTTATAAAAAAAAATACGAAGATTAGGCTTAACCTCTTAAGTAACTGATCAATTTATAGATGTTCATAGAAAAAAATACTAAAGTAAAAGCTTCAAAAATTGCAAAGTTTTTAAAATTAAAATTTAACTTCAAAGATTTTGATATAAACGGAGCATCATCAATTAATAATATCAAAAACAATAAACTATTCTTTTTAACAGATGTTATTAATAAAAAATTCAGTCTCATTAAAGAAAAAACATATAATTTGAGGAAATTAAATAGTCTTACTAAAGTTTTAGTTATAACTGATAAAAAAAATTCTAAAAAAATAAATTGTCCAAAATTAATATCAAAAAACCCTAGGTACGATTTTCAAAAAATATTAAATAGATTTTTTGTATTAAAATCAAAAAACTTTATTGATAAGTCTGCAATTATTAAGAATAAAAAAAATATTGGTAAAAATGTAAATATTGGGGCTAATTCATTTTTAGATAAAGATGTTGAGATAGGTAAAAACAGTGTTATTTTAAATAATGTTGTCATTACGGGGAAAGTAAAAATAGGAGCTGATTGCGTAATTAAATCAAATTCAACAATTGGAAGTGAAGGATATGGTTTCTCACAAAACAATCAACAGTATGTGCATTTTCCTCATATTGGAGGAATTGAAATAGGTAACAGAGTTTGGATTGGATCTAATGTATCAATTGAGAAAGGTTCTCTAGATAATACGATCATAAAAGATGATGTCCTCATAGATGATTTAGTACAAATTGGTCATAACGTTATTGTTGGTAAACGGACACAAATAACAGCAGGTTGTATTTTAAGCGGTAAAAGTGAAGTCGGCTCAGATTGTTGGTTAGCTCCTAACGCTTCAGTCGACAATGATGTAATAATAGGTAACTTCTCAATTATTGGAATGGGGTCAGTAGTAAGAAAAAATGTAAAAAGTAAAACAGTGGTTGTGGGGAATCCAGCAAAAACATTAAAGAAATTAAAATGAGCTCGATTATTTTTATAGATGGCAAATTTTACCCAGAAGAGGAAGCAAAGGTTTCTGTGCTTGATCATGGTTATCTGTATGGCAATGGATGCTGGACAACATTAATGAGCAATAACAATAAATTATTTATGTTAGATGAACATATAGAAAGATTATACGAGTCAGCTAAGATTATTCAGCTAGAAGTAACTTGGGATAAAAAAAAAGTTAAAGAGTGGATTGTTGAAACTTTTAGAAGAAATGCGCACATATCGGGTAGAAAAAGAATTAGAGTAGGATTTCACCGAGGTGTAGGACCAGATATATTTGTTGATAGCGGATTACAATGTAAACCAAGTATAAATATAATAGTTTCAAAATATCCCGAAGAAAAAGAAAAACTCTCTGTTGAAAAAGGTTTAGACGTAATGACAATAAAATTAGAGAGAATTTTTCCAGAATCAAAAAATAATAATTTCTTACCAAGTTTTTTTGCCTCAATAAAAGCAAAAGAAAAAGGTAAGGACGATGCACTTTTTCAAGATAGATTTGGTCATGTGACCGAGGCTACTACTGGAAATATATTTTTTTTTAAAGATGGTATTTTAACAACTACTTCTTCAAAAATTTTAAAAGGAGTTACTAGAAAAATAATTATTCATTTTGCTAAAAAAAATAAGATACAAGTAATTGAAAAAATGTTTAACTTGGGAGAGTTATTGGACGCTGATGAAATATTTATTTCAGGGACAACAAAATTTATTGTGCCTGTAATAAAAATTAATGATAGGAAAATTTCTATGGGAAGACCTGGTTTTTTGACAATTAAGCTTAGAAAAGAACTAACTGATTATTTATTTGAAAAAGAAAACGAATTCGGTGAAACAATAACAAGTATTAAAAGAATAGCTAAAAAAGTATGACAAAAAAATTTAATAGTTCCTTTGATAACATTGGAAAAAAAAATTACAGTACTGATCTAAAAAAAGCGTTAAATTATTCTTTAAAAAATAGCAATTTTTATAAAAAAAAATTTTCAGGGTTAAAACTTGGTAAATTTAATTTAAAAGAATTTGAAAAAATTCCTTTTACAACAAAAAAGGAATTACTTGAGGACCAAAAAATCAATCCTCCGTTTGGAAGTAATTTGAGTGTAAATAATTCAAAAATTCAAAGGGTTCATAGAACCTCTGGAACAACAAATAAACCATTAATTTTAGCTTTAACAAAAAATGACATTAAATTAATGACAGACACAGGTTCGGTTTGCGCAAAACTTTCTGGTTTAAAAGCAAATGATACAGTAGTACATTGCTTAAATTACTGTATGTGGATGGGCGGATTGACTGATCACTTATCTTTAGAGAAAGCAGGGGCCTCTGTAATCCCTTATGGAGTCGGAAACTCCAAACAATTAATTGAAACAATTTTAAATACTAAATCAAATTCAATTTCATGTACTCCCTCTTACTTAAACAAACTAATTTATGTTTTAAAAGAATTTTTTGATATCGAGCCAAAAGATTTAGGTTTAAGGCTTGGTTTATTGGGAACGGAAGGAGGTCTTCAATATCCAAATTATAGAAAAAAAATAGAAAATATCTGGGGGATGAAAGCTATAAATTTCAATTACGGCATGGCAGAGGTTTGGAGTGTTTTTGGGTCAGAATGTTTTAATTGTCAAAATGGATTAAATTTTATTTCAAACGGAAATCTTTATTTGGAATTAATTGATCCACAAAAAATGAGTACAATTGAGTTGGAAAAAGGTGCTAGAGGAGAAATGGTTATCACCACTTTAAATAAGGAGTCCCAACCAATTATAAGGTATAGGACAGGTGATATAATTAAAATAAATGATACTAAGCCGTGTAAATGTGGCTTCAAAGGAATTAAATTTAGCGTAGAGGGAAGAAGTGACGATATGCTAACAATAAAAGGTATAAATGTCTTTCCCTCTCAAATTAGAACAATCATAAATAATTATTTAGATAAGTTGTCAGGTCAATTTCAAATAATATTAGACAAACCTTTGCCTATTGATAATTTGAGAATAAAAATTGAAAAAGCTCAAAACACGTCTTCAATTGAAGCAGAGTTTTTAAAAAATAGATTGATTTCAGACTTTAAAAATAATTTATATATATTACCGCAAATTGATTTTGCACCTCACGGCTCACTAACTGAAGATGGTACAAAAAGTAAAATGATAAAAAAAGAATATTAAATTAATGCTAACGGGAAAAATTAAAAATACAAATCAATTATTTGAGACTTTAAAAATCAATAAAAACTTTTTGAATAAAAAACAAAAAAAAACATTAAATTCAAAAGGGTACTTAATTTTTCCACCCTCAAATAATATTAAAAAAAAACTTAGTGAAATGAACTCAATTTCAAATAAATTAATCTTAAAAGAAAAATGCAAAGGAGGATGGGAAGGAAAAGAAAAGCATTATAAAAAAGGCAAGATGTTTGAAAGTGGAGCTAATAGATTGGGAAATTTAATAAATAAAAATAAAATATTTAGTGAACTTTTAACTTTACCGGAGATACTTGCATCCGCAAGAGAAGTAATTAAAGATGATATAAAAATTGGTGGAGTAGATTTAAGAAATCCCTTGAAAGGCAGAGGCTTTCAAAAACTGCACATTGATTGGTTACCCAGAAAAAGAAAGGGTGAAAAATATAAAGGAGTAGTTTGTTTTATATTTTTAGACAAAGCTAATAAAAATAATGGACCATTAAGAGTTGTTCCGGGAAGTCATAAGCTTACAGGATGGCCAGATGAAAAAATAGACGTTCAAATTAAACATAATAAAGAGAAGAAAATTTATGCAAAAGCAGGTTCAATTTGTGTGATGAACTTGAATTTGTGGCACGGGGGTTCAAATAATATTTCTGGAAAACCTAGAAAAACAATCTTAATTGATATAAGGAGAAGAGATCAACCTCAACTTTTGAATTTTAAAAAATATTTAAGTAAATCTAAAAAAAAAAAACTAACTGAAAAAGAAAAGTATCTTCTTGCAATCAGAGAAATAGATAATGTGCAAAAAAAAGACAGTTTCGGGCCAGGTGATGCTTACAGAAAAAAATTCGGAAAAAAGTAATGCCAAATAATTATCTTTTTAAAAATTTTAAAGCCAATAAGGTATACAAGAAGAAATTAATCGAGTCTGTAAAAAAAATGTGTAATTTAGAAATTGGCGGATATAGGTTTTACGACGGTTCAGGAAATCATTATATGCAAAATCCTAATGAAATTGTCGATTTGATTTTCTTTTTGAAAAAACACGAAAAAAAAAAGAATTTGAAACTCAAAAGTTTCTTAGAAGTTGGCTTTGCAGCAGGAATAAATAATTCATTTTTAAATAAATTTTTTAATTTTAAAAAGATAGTTGCTATTGATTATGTATCACCAGGAGGAATTAATAAGGAAACATTTTTCGCAAATCTAAGATTTAAAAAATTAACGCTGATTTGCGGAGACTCCACTGACAAAGATACAGTAGATAAAGCAACTATTCTTGGACCTTATGATTTAATATTCATTGACGGAGGTCACAGTTATGAAACTGTAAAAAAAGATTTTAATAATTTTTCGACAATCTTGAAAAATGATGGAGTCATTGTAATACATGATATATTCTCCGATACAGTGTTAGGTGTTCCAAAATACTGGAAAGAAATAAAAAAAAGATTTAAAAAAAAATATAGTTTTCACGAATTTTACGATCCTAAACAAGAATTCAAATATGGGATTGGCGTTGTAGTTCAAAAATAAAACCAGAATACAATTTTAAAAAAAGATATAATGATTTGTAATAGTTGCAAAAGCTCAAAGTTCAAGCTTTTATACAAAATTAAAAAATTTCCAGTTTTTTGGGGAGCGATTCCAAAAAAAGAACTAAAAAAGATTAAGTCATATCCTTTTGAATTATCATTTTGTAAAAAGTGCGGCTTAGTTCAACAGTCAAAAAGACTCGCAGAAAAAATAATAAACAAAGTCTACACCGCAGAATATTATAACTGTCCCTCACCAGTAATTTCCGGAATGGGCGTGAGTGAAATAGAAAAATTTATTGAATTTTTTAAAAGATGTAAAAATCAACCAGGTAAAATATTAGAAATAGCTTGTTTTGACGGTTACTTACTTAAAAGACTTAAAACATATAAGTGGGACGTCCATGGATGTGATCCTTGTTCTTCAACAAATATAGCTATTAAACTTTTAGGAAACAAAAGAATTAAAAAAGTTTTTTTTAAAAAAGGAGTATATCAAAGCGAAAGTTTTGATGCTGTAGTTTTTAGAAACCTATTAGAACATATTTATAATCCCAACATTTTTTTAAAAGAAGTATCTGATAGTTTAAAAAAAGGCGGGAAAATTTTCATTGATGTCCCTAATTTAAAAGAGGTCATTAAATTAGGAGGATTTGGATTATTTTTTCATCAACACGTTACTTATTTTACAATTAACAGTATTAGAATTTTACTTGAACGTAATGGTTTTAAAATAACTAACTATTACGAGGGCAAACCTAATTTATTCGTGGAGGCCACAAAGACTCAAGAAATTAAAAAAATTGAATATACAAATAAAGATAAAAAAATTCTGAACAAATTATCAAGACAGTCAGTTTTTATGAAAGCTAAAGCTCTAAGTTATTTTGAAGATAAAAAAATAAATAATATAGTAATTTTTGGAAGCAGCGCACTTGCTACAACTTTAATTGGTACTTTAAATAGAAAACAACTTAGTAAGGTAAAATTAGTAGTTGATAATGATACCGAAAAACAGAATA
>MDSZ01185095.1_pt1 | contig 11446 bp, 13 predicted proteins | sample 811201 | NCBI WGS metagenome assembly MDSZ01 (sample SAMN05326647, study PRJNA326480) | marine metagenome | isolation source: seawater | place: Indian Ocean: North | collected 2010 | reverse complement strand
ATTACCAATATTGCGTGAGATGGTTGAGATAATGTTTGCAAAAGGTTTTATTAAATTATTATTTGCAACAGAAACTTTTGCAGTAGGATTAAATATGCCAACAAAGACAGTAATATTTACTAGTGTATCTAAATTTACAAATGAACAAGTTAGATATTTATATAGTCATGAATATACACAAATGGCAGGACGTGCTGGAAGACGTGGATTAGATAAAATTGGTCATGTTATTCATTGTGTTAATATGTATAGAAATAGACCTAGTTCTATTGAATTTAAAAAATTATTATCAGGAATACCTCAAACTTTGGTTTCTAAATTTGTAATTAGTCCTACTTTAATATTAAACATATTTCAAACATTTAATGAAAATTCAAACACAAATATTGAAGAATATATTAATAAAAGTATGTTATTTGATAAAATAAAACAAGAAATAAATGGTTTATATACTAGTAAAGAGGAAATAGAAAATCAAATAAAAAATAAATATAATTCATTTACAATATTTAATTGTAGTGAGGAAACAATAGAACAATATATAGAATTAAAAAAAATTATACCAAGTTTAAAAAACAAAAAACGTAAACAAGCGATACGTGATATGGAAAGTATAGAATCTAATATTCATAAAAAACCAAATGTAGTAATAGAAACATATGAATCATACTTAAAATTAAAATCTGAATTAAAAAAATTAAATAATACCATAGAAGATACTTCAAATTATATAAATGATTCAATAAATTATAATATAAATGAACTAGTAGAATTAGATTGTCTTGAAAAGATAGATGATGAATATAAAATTACATTATTTGGTGAATTAAGTGCAAAAATAAAAGAAGGACCAGGTATTTTAATATGTTATGAGTTATACTGGAATACAAATATTTTAACCTTTTCATTAGGTGAAATTGTTGGATTTTTAAGTATATTTACACCAATTAAAGTTAATGAAGATTGTAAACTACAAAGTCCAAATACAGATAATGATAATCTAAATCATTTTATAATTAATGTAAAAAATAACTATTATAGCAAATACGATAATTTATATCCTGATGAATTCCAATACGATATTATACAAGAAACAATGGATTGGGTTAATGCTGAAACAGAAACAGAATGTAAGCAAATTCTTTATACTTTAGAAAATGAAAAACAAGTATTTTTAGGAGAATTTGTAAAAGCACTATTAAAAATAAATCATATATCATTAGAATTAGAAACAGTAGCAACTATATTGGGAAATGTACAATTAGCAAATATATTTAACACCATACCAAAAAAAACATTAAAATACGTAGCAACAAATCAGTCTTTATATGTATAACTTAATTTTATATTTAATAATATTGTAATAAATATAAAATAAAATATTAAAAAATTTTTTTAATGATTATGTTCTGGAAACATTTCACTCATAAAAGCTTCATCTGCATTTACAGATTGTTCTTCCCCATATTCATCCATCGATATTTCTCCTTCTTCTTCACCATCATATTCTTCTTCACCCATTTCACCCATATCAACCATACCTTCTTCTATTACAGGTTCACCTTGAAGAATCATTATACCAATTGCTACAAACATAAAAATAAAAGGGAATAATACTAAAAACCAGGATATTCCTGTAAATCCTGATTTACATATTAAATTTAATATAAAAGTCCAAAAGATAATATATATTATTTTTCCTACAAAAATAAGTCCAAGGTTTTCTGTATGACAATTAAATTCTCCTAAACAATATTTGTTTTGATTACCAAAATTTTGGAAAATCATTAAAATGATTGCAATCATAGAGATTGAAAAATAGAGAAATGCTGGTGTACATAATTTACGTATATTTTCAGGTAATTTCATTTATATACTATAAAAACAGAAAAATAATTTTATCAAATAAAACGTTTTAATATTAATAAAAATTTATTATAATAATATAAAAATGTCAAATTTTTTAAAAGGTATGACAATGGAACAATTATTAGAATGTGCAAATAATGTAGATTATAAAGAACCAAATAAAAATTATGAATTATGGACAATAGAAGAATTACATTTAAAATCTATAGAAATAGCTTTATCAAATTATGCTCAATTACAATCATTAAAAAATATTTGTAATACATTTCCTCCTTTGAAAATATTCGTAAAAGGACAACTAAAAAATTATATAACTAAATATTCAAATAAATAATTAATTTATCTAGTAAAAATTACATTTATTATAATAAATGTAATCTTATTTTTTTTTTAATTTTTTCTTCATCTTCAAATAAATATATTTTAAAATATGCTTCATCATAATTATTTTTTTCTTCACGTGATGTTATTTTCGAGACTATTTTTAGTTCAGGAAGATAAACTATATACTGAAATAATCCATCATTTCTTTGAACTTTATCAAATAAAAATCCTTTATAATCTGTGTCTCTAATTTCAGGATGATTAGTACATAATTCAAGCATACTACAATCCATTTGAACTTTTCTGATAGCTCTCATAGTTGTATTAATATATTCTAATTTACTAATCCATACATCATAGAAATTATTAATATTATCACCAAAGTGAAACAAATTTAAATTTGTTTGTATTTTAATTAAATTTAATAAATCAATCAATCTTCTAATAGGTGAGGTAATATGAATGTAAGCATCTAAATCTAATAATTGATGAGGTGATTTACCTTTTACATATTGACCAGATGATGCTGACCATATTTTCATAAATTTATGTATTTCATCTGGTATATTATTTGGTATTTTAGCATCTGTATTATAAACAGATGTTCTATAAATTCCATTATCATAATTTTCAAAATGTTTTGCACAATAATAATTCATAAATATCATTAAATAACTAATAATATCATTACTATTTTTAATATTAGGAATATATTTATATTTAGGAAGTAATTTTTTAACACCTATAAATATTTTATTGTATTCATTATCATCTAATAAACTTTTGTCTGTATGATAATAATTTTTATTTACTTTAATTAAAGCATTTACAAATTCAGTTTTAATTATTGTATCATTTTGTATATATATATCCATTGCAAAAGTAAATCTTGATTCATTTTCCTTTAAACTACATAAACTATCTGAAAGAATAGTAGGGAGCATAGGACGTTTTTTATCAGGTAAATAAATAGTAGCAATTCTACTTGAAAATGATTGCCATAAATTTAATACTTCTAACCAAATAGATACATTTGATATATATATAGTTATAATGGTATTATCATTATTATTTTGAATACCTATAGCATCATCAAAATCTAAAGTATTTTTACTATCTATTGTAATAATTTTTAAATTTGTACGATCTTCTATTTGAGGATTATTTTTCATAATACTATCAACAAATTCTGTTTGTGATTTTATTTTAATAGCATCTTTCGCAGCTTTTGTAAAATTTTGAATAGTTGCATTTAGACTTTTACAATACAATTGATATTCATAAAAATTTTCTAATTTATTAACATCACCAATAGTTTGTGTTAATATACCTATAGGATGTTGTTTATCCCATTTTAAAAATTTAAAATTTACATATTTATTAGACTGAAATTTTATAAATCCAATATTTTTCATTTCATATGGAATTAAAAACGGAGGTAAACGTTTATCATCTGGTAAACATTTATACAAATTTTTATTTTTTTCTTTACCATAAATTTTATTACCTTCTAATATTAATACTCCTGGAATACTATCTACATTACGAAATGAAGAATGAATAATATTTAATTCTTTATTATCATATGTAAATATATCACCATTCAATAATTTGTAATTGGATGGGTCAAATCCATCTAATTTTACGTAATCCATATTAGAATAATAATTAAGTTTCCAATTTATCATATTTCGATCTTCAAAAGTAATTTTATATTCAACCATCTTATATAAAATTATTTAATATACTACTGATCTAATATTTATTATTAAATTCAATTTTAATTATTTTTAATATTAATTTGTTCATAAAAACAACGGATATAATTTGGAGTTAAAGTTACTAAATTCATACATGTTCTATAATGAAATAATTGTACAACAGAAATTTCATTAAATGAAATACTAACATACCATGATGAAGGAATGAATAACATTTCACCTTTTTTTAATTGAATTTTTAATGGTTTAATTTTATCAAACATATCAGTTTGTTGTGTATTTTTATCAAATGGATTTATTTTTGTTTCATTTGAAAATGTATAAAAATTATAAAAATAATTTAAATATTTACTGCTTTTAGGAGGTGCTAAATATAATTCTATTGAACCTTCAGAAACATATAAAAAATTTCTAAAATTCAAAAATGAAATAAAATTTGTTTGAAAATTTTTACCAATCACTAAATCATAATTTTTTATAAATGTACATGAAGGGCGCAAAAAATTATCCGTTTTTATAAATTGTTCAAATAATTCAGTTTCGTCTAAAAAATATTTATTATTCATAGATATAAATCTATCGTTATTAATTAAATCGTGTAATTTAATATTATCATTATTAACATTAAATGTAAAAGATTTAAAATCATTTTTTATTTTTTCAATATTAAAAGTATCATTCCATTGTTTGGTATTATAATTACATATAAAAGGTAGGCGTCTATTACATTGTTCTTCAAAATCTTCTTTTCCTGTAATTTCAATTGTATTCAGTTCTAAAAGGTTATTTACTTTTAAATGAAATAATACATGAATATAGATAAATGCTACAAATAAAAAAACACTAATAATATATATTATTCGTTCCATATTAAAATTTATATACAATAATTTTATATATATTTTACGTAACATTAATTATCTATTTGAGGTGCTAAATAAAATTTAATATAATCATTATCTGTTAAATTAAATGAACAACAACATGGAATATCATTTGATATTTCAAATTTAATATTATTATTAAGTTTATAAAAATTTGACATAATTTGTAAATATCTTCCTTGAAAACAAGCTTTAACATTACAATTTTCATCAGCAGTATAACTTTCCATAGTGTCTGAGTTAATTTTAGCATTCATTTTACCACCCTCTACTGTTTGTGTTAGCATATTTATTTCATTATCATTACAATCGAATGATATACTATCTCCAAATGAGATTAATTGATCAAGTATCTTTTTCCATTCTTTAGAATTAAATTCCATTTCAATAGCATATTCACATGGTGGAATAGACATTTGTTCACCATCGTAATCTAATAAAGGCATTGTAAACTCTTTATTAAAATTACATGATTCATGTTGAAATGTAATATCAAGAGTATCATTGTTATATTTTATTTCTATATTTTGAATAACATCACGAGTAGCTAATATTTTATTAAATATTCCACTATTTACACCAATCGATATTTTTTCACTACATTCATATTCTGAAAACCATTCACTTGAAAGTCTTGTTTCAAATATAGAAACATGTGCATTATCCATTCCTTGAATATAAATTCCCTTTTCATCACATTCAATATTATACACATCTGTAAATAGTTTAATATTTTGAAATATTATTTGAAAATATTCACTTTTTTTAACGTCTGAAATAAATAATCGCATCTTTAATAATATAATTAATTAAACAATATTTATATTATTTCAATTTTTTTAATTAAATACCAGAATCAGCAAGTTCGTCTTCTTCATCATCATTTTCTTCTAAACAATTTTCGATTGTGGTTGTTTCATTATTATTTAAATTAAATTCTACTTGTTTCTCTTTCATTTCTTCTAATTCCTCTTTAATTTTTGTTTCAAAATTATTATCTATATGTTCATCAAAACGTTTAACAAATAAACTATGAAGAGAAATAGCATAATCTTGAACGTTAGACATTCTATCTTGTACACTATCTAATTTTTCATTATATTTAAGTAAGACATTATCTACTTTATCTCTAGTTGATTTCGAGTCACTTTGTAATGTATTAAATCTTTCTTCAACGGATTTCATCATATCTGGTAATTTAGTATTAAGTTCTTGAATATTTGTAATTAATGATTCAATGCTATTAAGTTTGGAAGTTAAATTTTCTGTTTTTTCATTAATTTGTAAAAACTGATTTTTAATAATTTTTGAACCATCTTCTAATTCTTCGATAGATTTATCATATTTTTTTACAGCATCAATAGTAACACTTTCAGCAATTTCTCGTGTTTTATTAATATCTAATACATTTTGTTGCATTATAATTTCATTATTTTCATTATTTTGATTATTTTGATTATTTTGATTAGGCATAGATATACTATCACTATTCATATTATTTTCATTATTTTGATAAAAATCATCTTCAATATTTGAAGAAGGTTTAAATTCAGAAACATCGCTAAAATCATCATCAGGTCTAATTGCATTTTGTGTGTTAATACTTTCAGACGTATTATTATATTTTTTTAAATGTTCTACTTGATTTTCTAAATTTCTAATTTTTCCATTTATAAGCATAAAAGCTTGCGTAATAGATAATAATTTATGTGGTTCTTCTTTAGTGGAAAATGTATTAGAAGAATTAATTGTTTGTGGATTTGCGGTTAAAGTTTCTTGAATATTTGTACTTGGACCAGCACGTCTATTTCTGGCAGAAGAATTTGCTCGATTACTCATTGTTACTATATTATATTAATTTTTAACTTATTTCACGCGAATATTATTCTTATATTTCTTAATATTTTCTAAATATAATATATTAATGAAATCATTAAATATAAAAATCCTAAATATTTCAAAACTTTTACATTTTAAAATATATATCTTACTTATGTTAATTTTGTTCTTTTCATTTTTATATTTATTTCTAGATGATAGTAATTTTAGTGGACTAAATACTATACAAGAATTATTAAAAGAAGAAATAATTAAACAAGAAGTAGGTCTACAAATGCAAAATAAAGGAAGCATTTTAGAATCAATGCAAAATTTAGAAGATTTACATAAAAATAAAAAGGAACAAAAAGCAATCACAAGAGCAGCTAAAAAAGTGGAAGAAGATGTAAAAAAAAATGAAATCCAAATAGATAAAATAAAACCACCAATTTGGCAAAAATATTTTAATAGATTATATTTTTCTGTATCAACAGGTTGTTTATTAGGTTATGGAGATGTTTATCCTGTCAGTAATATTGGAAAAACAATATCTATGATACAATCAATTATAACTGTCGCATTAATTGTTTATTAAATTATATTTAAAGATAACACATATAATCAATTATAATGAGTTCAACTGAAGTCGAAACAAGCGCTTCTACTATAGTAGTTCCATCTGAAGGTTTAAAATGTTTGGGATGTGTAAAATGGTTTAACACAAAATCTGGTTATGGATTTGTATCTGTTGTAGATACAGAACTAAAAGGAGCTGATATTTTTACTCACCACAGTTCTATTAATGTTAAAACAGAACAATATAAATACTTAGTTCAAGGTGAATACGTTAGTATGACAGTTCTACCAAGTGATTCTTCTGAATATAAATGGCAAACAAAATCTGTTGGTGGAGTTTGCGATGGTCCATTAATGTGCGAAACCCGTAACCAACAACGTTCATCACGTACTGAATATGTACGTAGTAAAAAAGAACAATCTAGTTAAATGTTATTTTATTTACTAATCTTGTAAGTGGTATATTTTTTTTACATATAAACATTTCAGGTCCTGGAATATTAGAACGTGTTGTAGATGTACATATATTTCCATCTATGCGTGTAACATTACAAGAATAACCCTTATTTATATTATCATTTTTATAAATCAGTGTATTATTTACTCTTGGTAAATTTAAAGTGTTTGAATTACTTATGTTATTATTCTTTTGAAATGCCCAATTTTTTTTTATATTTGATTTTCCTCTATAGATGTCAGCAATTTTTTTATTTTTAGTATATTTAATTTCATTATGTTTATGTTGTAATATTTCATATTTACGACGTTCATCCAAATCTTTTGAACTATAATTATTATTTAAATGTTCAGGATACGAATATCTAGACCAAGTTCTAGATGGATTTGGAGGAACATGCATTAATATACAGTATATAGGTGTAGACATTCTTATAATTTTATGATACATAAAATATTTTATATATCATAATTTAATTAATAACTATAACGAATATTCATTTTAAATAAATGTTTTGTTTCATCACAATTAACTGCAACTTTGGCAGGTGCACGAGTAGATAATACACGTGAGTTTATTTTTCCCCAACTGGTTGAATTAGCAGAACCTGCTTTATTTACACCTCCGCAATTTTTTGACACATTATTAGTGTGTTTACTGCTGTTAATACCTGTACGAGCTTTGTTCATTTTATAATATACCTTAATATTTTTTTTTAATTACTTAATTTCCTAAAAACCATCTGAATGATAAATATTGTGCATCTCTGTTATTAATATTGGAAGATGTTGCTAATTTTGTATTTGGACCATTCTTAACAATATTTTCTATTTCACGTGCTCCTAAACCATAATCAAAATACCATAAATTTGAAGTATTTCCTGAAAATCCACCATTCATACCAGTATAAACATTACCATAGTTTTGTCTTGGTAATCCAGTTAACATATGACGTCTTACTATTGTTCCATTAATATAAACATCCATTGTTCTATTTTCAACTCTAAGCATTATATTAATCCATTTGTTCATAGGTAATTCTTCAACTTCAACTTCTTCAGAGACATTATGAAAGGTATTCATTACAACTAGTAAATTATTTTTAACAGGAGTGATATATAAACCTGGTGCATTTTGTGGTGCATTTAAACCTGTATCACCACCATTTTCACTTACCTTAACTTTTTCTTCACCTTTGTGGAAAATATGTCTAAATTTACCAGCATTATAATTATTATCATCAATATAAATCCAAACAGACCATGTAAATTCTACACCATTATTTTCGTTGTTTGATCTTAAAATAGTTTTTGAATTGTTTAATTTGGGGTCTTGTTCAAAAATTAACATTTGTTTTGAATCAACCATACCATCTAGCAAGTGAGGACTTGTAGGTGGTGACATTAACCATTGTAAACCTTGTAATCCTAAACGTAATAAAAACACAAATACAAATAATACTAATATAAGAAATGCGAAATTCATTACATAACTATTTGATTTAAAAAATCCAGTTTCTGAATTATTTACATTATTACCAAATAAAGCATCCATATTTATATTATATGGTTAGAAAAATGCTTAAATAGTAAAACTTTTTTCTTCAACTCCATTTTCTAATAAAGTTACCTTAACTTCATATTTTCTGAATAATGCCATCAATGGATTTCCGCTAAATCCTGCTTTATATGTATTCCAAGCACGTTGTGGGTCTGATTCATTATCCCAATATTGTAATTTACTAGTGAAACCTGAAAAACCACCGGCTGGTGTAATTGCTAAATCTGCTCCACTATCTAATCTTGGAATTCCAGGAAGTAAACATGTTCTAACTAATTTTCCATCCATATAAACATCTAAAGTTTTACCAAAAACACTTACCATTATGTTAACCCATTTTTGGATTGGAATATTTGAAACAGCACAATTATGTATTACTTCACTTTGTGTAGCAGTAGCAGGATATACTGCCATTGACACTTGTAAATTATTTTGCATAGGATCTAATATTATTGATGGAGCAGGTTTATTATTTTTATCTAAACGTCCAAAAATAATTTTAGGTTCTCCATATTTATAATTCCAATCTTTAACATAAAACCAAATACTGTATGTAAAATTCATGCTTGGTGTGTCCCCTGTAGAAAGATCGCTTGCTTTAATTACTTGTTTAACAGAAGCATCTGCTAATGATGATAAACCTTGATCACGCATCAAAGTTTGTATTAATAAAAATACTAGTAAAATTACTAATGCAACTATAACAACAGTTTTAATGTCCATATTATATAATATACTGTAAGAATATTTTATAATAATAATGGTGGATTTTTTTGTCTATAAAATTCATTTATAAATGTTATTGTATTTTTGCTTAATGTTTCATTAAAATAAACAACGTTACATATTTTACCACTAAAATTAGATGTTGAACCTGTAACAACATTATCATAATACATGTATGGAACAATATTTGATTGTGAAGCAACTAATTCATTATTAATAAATATATCTAAAGTACTTCCATTGTAATTAATTATAATATTATTCCATCTTTGTGTCAATATATTATCACTTTGATATATTAACTTTTCGTTTACTTTACCATCTAACATTTTAATTCTTAATTTATTGTTATATTGATTATATTCAACAGATGGTTTTTTTCCATAATTAATAATTGAAACAAATTCATCGTTTGTATTATTTGGATTTAAATAAAACCAAGCACTTATAGCATATTGATAACGATAATTCAAATCATTACTAGATTTGTTATTTAATTGTTCGTATGTTCCAATTGTTTCTTTTCTACCTAGTGAAATTGGTTCACGTAACAATTCTGTTCCATTTCTAATTGACAGTTGATAAATGTAATTTTTTATTGGTACAATAAAAACATAAATAGCAATAATAACTGCTTCTAATATTAAAAGCATATATGCTTCTTTTGGAGCATCACGCAATTCTATTAATAATTTCATTATTACATATCCTAAAAAGCAAGGTATAAACATTATTATATTTTTAATTAATCTAGTAAGTTTAAAACTACTACTATCTTGGTCTGGCATAATTTTATCTTTATTATTATAAACAGTTACAGAAGCAATTAATAATCCTACACCAATAATTATAAATAATAAATTTGAACTAATTTCATAATTATCAATAGATACATTTAAAATACCATATACAATTGCACCAAATAAAATAAATATACTTATCATTCTTCCAAAATTTTTCATATGTTTAAAAACAGAAATTGGTTCAGAATCTACATCTTTATTTAATACATTTTTAAGTAAGGTAATAGATCCAACAAGTAATGTAGCACCAATAAAAGCAACAATAGCAAATACAATGGTATGATTATCATTAAATACATTAATCATTTCATAATTTAATACAAAAAACATAAGTAGTAAAAAAGATATTAATATATAAAACAATCTAATTGGATCTAGAAATTCTTTTAAATAATTTAATCTTGTAAAGTATTCAGTTGATTTACTAAATAAAAACCATATTATTAATGCTATTATGATAAATGTTATTATAAATAATGGTGTACCAACATTTTTGTTTTTCTTTATTTCTTCTTCTATATTATCACTCATATATATAGCAATTACTATATTTTAATTAGATAATTCTCTATAAAAAAAATACTTTTATAATCGTTATGATATTATAAAAGTATTGGATTAAATTAACGTTTTTTTCTAAATTTTCTAGATTTTCTAGATTTTCTAGATTTTCTAGATTTTCTAGATTTTCTAGATTTTCTAGATTTT
>MDSZ01186625.1_pt1 | contig 11447 bp, 8 predicted proteins | sample 811201 | NCBI WGS metagenome assembly MDSZ01 (sample SAMN05326647, study PRJNA326480) | marine metagenome | isolation source: seawater | place: Indian Ocean: North | collected 2010 | reverse complement strand
GTCTATCATGACGTCACTACCCGATTGCATGCCGAGAAGGGCGTTGATTGCGGCGTAGATGGGCTGATTTGCGTTAACGACAGGGCAGGGGGTCACCTCGGAAATGATAGCATGGAGGAAATGTACGAGGAACTGGCCGATCTGGGCCTTCCCTTGATTTGCGCGGGGGGAATCGGAAGCGAGAAGGAGCTGAAAGCGGCTCTTAGAATAGGATACGACGGAGTTCAGATGGGGACGCGATTCATCGCCACCACCGAGTGCACCATGCCCGAGGGGTACAAGGACGCGATCGTTAGTTCTGGAGAGAAGGACATTGACTGGACCGTTAAGCTGACGGGAATACCGGTGTCTGTGATCAAGACTCCGGGATACAAGAGGGAAAACCCCTGGATTATCAGAAAATTGCTCTCGGGAAGGATGAAGCACAGGACCAGGTGGATATTGAACACAGTATCATTCAGGAGATGGCAGAGGATGTCCAAGGGATCGAAGTCATCCAATGAGATATGGTCAGCCGGGAAGAGCGTTGAGACGATCCACAGTGTGGATTCTGCGACCTCGATAATGAGGGGCCTGGGAGAATCACTCGGTTGAAATTTTACTCTTAGCCAAACCGATTGACTATGAGTCCAAACGTTAAACGCTAGGTCACCTCGGAGGTTTCATGATCAAGGAAGGAGCTCATTGGCTTTGGTTACAAAATTGCTGCCTATACGCTGTGTTACTCTATATCCTATTCTACACCATCAGGCAACTGTTTTTCGATGAGGAAGCGACTTGATACTCAATTCCTCATATGTTAACTCGGGTGCCCTATGCCAGTTGGGGCCATCTTCTCTTTATCCCCCTGAAAATTACCCTGGAAAACACCATCGAAGCAAGTAAGAACAGGCCAGAGACCCATATCGGGGCCTCCCCGCTAGTTGCTAGGAAGTACGTTACGACTAGAATCCCAGTGCCGTATACGGCCCTGAAGGCCGAGAAAACCATGAACGTTCTGAGAACCTTGCTTCCAAGCAGCCTCTGCTTCAGCGACCAATTCTCCGACTCGTCCATGAAGCCCCATCGCTAACCTGCGACCGACCGCACTTAGTCGTGACCGTCTTCTATCAGTGTCCGTGCTCGACCAATCCAAGAGCGTCTGCTCCGAATAGGATAGCAATCATTAGAATGACTCCGAATAGCACGTTCAACATGGCATCACGCCCGGTCTCTGGGTTGTGTATATCTGGAAGAGTGTCCACTGCAGCCACGTACAGGAAAGTACCTCCCGAGAACAGCATCGCGAGGGCGATGATGTGCTGGTCGAGATCCTCAAGGGCGTAGAACGATGCTATTATCATCAACGGGGTGGCGATGGAGAACAGGACGACGTCTCTAATCGAATCGTTCCTTTCCTCTCTCTCGTGCATCGAGAAGACACCTAGGCTGAAAGCTGCTGGAACCTTGTGTATGAGGACCGCCAGCGCTACCGCAGCAGTCACTGCTTCGGAAGCTCCTGCTGCTGCAGAACCGATTGCTAACCCGTCGGCGGCCGAGTGCAGGGAAAGTCCCAGGACAAGGAGAAACGGAGAGACACCGTGATGGATATGGCCGTGCCCATGCTCTTCTTCGTGCCCGTGGTGCTCTTCGTGAACAGCGTGGCCGATTCCTGAGCCCTCCAGGACAAGCATCAGGACGAAACCTGCGAGCACCGCAGCTCCTATCGCCAGATTCTCTAGTGACTCCTCCTCTTCTTCGGCATGCCCCTCCTCGTGGGAATGGGAAGTGATGAGCTCCTCGATCTCATCTATTCCTGTCGAGGCATTGATTTCTCCGGCCTCAACCTCCTCAATCACGTGCTCGATGCTCTCGGATAGGGAATCCTCGGACTCCTCCTCGTGGGACTCATCCTCATGCTCCTCGTGTCCCTCCTCTCCATGACTTCCGATTAGCCCCTCTATCTCCTCGATGCCTTCGGATGCCGTAATGTCGCCATGCTCGACCTCTAGAATTACTAGCGCCGTAGAACCGGCCAATGCCCCCTCATCGACGTGCTCGTCGTGCCCGTGCTCGTCATGACCTCCCGTGGCTAATTCGAAGCCCTCTGGGATGACAACAAGAACAGCAGAAGCCAATAGGATTCCCGAAGCAATCCCAGTTATCCTTCGTAGAGTTTGGGCATCCCCCTTGATCTTGCTAAAAACCGGGGCAAGTCCTCCAAGCAGGGCTAGTATCAGTGTTAGGGCAATTAGTTCGACTGGCAGGCTCGCCTCGGACATGAGGTCAGGCGGAAATTAATACATATTTAAGAAATGTTATTAATTGTGGTTATTCTGGCATTGGCCATGAACAGGGTAATCTCATTCAGCGGGGACGAAGAATTCCTAGGCAGCCTAGACTCAATGATTGAAAGCACGGGGTACAGGAACAGGAGTATGTTCCTAAGGGACGCCAGCCTACATTTCGCGGAAGCAAGTAGAGGGGACCTGAGCACTATGGAAGATGACTCGAAAACCGAGGGAGTGTTGGTGATTTTCTACCAACATGGGGTGGAGACCAAGATTCTTGACATCAGACATTCCCACTCGATAGAGGTCTCGTCGTTTCATCATAATTGCCTCAAAGAGAGTCACACTTGCGTTGACACGATGCAAATCAGTGGTACTGCAGGCGCTGTAAAGGATGCAATATCACGACTCAGGAGCACTCAGGACGTAGACAGGGTTTCTTTCGTCTCCGCCCCACTGCGTGAGTCCGGCTGCTGCTGAACTGAGACGCAACCAGAATTTTCGGCGAGGCATTCAAGGAGCGGCGCTTTGACCGGAAGGCGTGGAAATACCCACCCAACTCGTTTCGATGCTTGATGGATCAATGGGTCCTACCAAGCAGAAGGCTGCCAGACTGGTCGTCGACCTTGCTTCAACGGCAGGGGCCTCAGAGTTCGTACAAGTAGACAATGCACACGTCTCTGGGGTTAGCGTGATCACCGGAGGGCACGGCCTCAGGAGGTTCCTCTCAGATCTCTCTGGGGATCCCGATGGAACGGTTTCCATTCCCACAACGCTGAACTCGGCAGGATGCGACCACGAGAAGATGGATGAGATGGGCATAGACTACCCAGGCTTCCTCGAGCAGCAGTTCGAGATAGTCCAAGCATACACAGAGCTCGGGATCGAGGCAACTCTTTCCTGCACACCCTACGACAGAGGGGTCGAGCCCGGGGAAGGAATCGGCTCGTGGGCCGAGTCCAACGCCGTGTGCTTCTCCAACTCATACACATCACTGCTGACAAATCGTGAGTCTGGGCTTTCGGCCCTTGCCACGGCCTTAACGGGCTGGGCCCCCAAGTGGGGTCTCCACTTGGAATCAAACAGAAGGCCCAACATCCTCGTAAAAATCGAGTGCGACATGTCCGACACTACGGACTGGAGCGTTCTCGGTGATTGGATTGGTAAGCAGATATTGCCCACATGGAACCTCCCGTGGGGGCCAATGCCACGGATAGTCGGACTTCCTCGGGCAAGCTTCGAGATGAGAAAGGCTCTAACGGCCTCTGCAGCTAACTACGGGTGCCCCATGCTTTGGGCGGATGGCATAACTTCTGATGCCCCCGAAGTTGACTCATTCGAGGGGGAGATGACATTCACAGAATCCGATCTAAAGGAGAGGTACATGGAACTCGCACCAAGGGGAAGGGTCGATCTAGTTGTGATCGGGTGCCCGCAGGCAAGTGTGGGGGAGGCCAGGGAGACAGCTGCTGCAGTGAGGGCCAGGATGGAACTTGGTGAGGCGATAATTGACCAGCGCCTCTGGCTATTCATGAGCGCACACAATTACGATCTGATTGTCGGAGACGGGACACTGGACATCCTCGAGGAGGCAGGTGCGCTTGTGCTCAGGGACACCTGCCCAGAAGTGACCCCGTACAACCGCTCCAAGTACAACCACCTCCTTACCAACTCCCTCAAGGCGGAGCACTATCTTACCAGCGGTCTGAACCGAATACCCACTAGCGTCGCCCCAATTATGGAGTGCGTAGCCCACGCTTTCGACGAATCACTAATCGAAGCACCCCCGCCCGATCTGGCCGATGCGACCGTCAAGCCGATTTCCACGGCAAAGTCTCACATGGTCTCACCTTTCGAGGCAACAGGGAAGGGAATCCCCAGCCAGAGCGCGTGGGATGTTTCCGGAACCGCTCTGGTTACCGATGTGCCGATAACATACTTGGGTTATGTGAACAGGGATACTGGCGTCATAGAGGAGCCAGGACACCCCTTGGATGGGATCTCAATCAAGGACACCATCCTGATTTATCCGAAGGGCTCTGGATCCACCGTTGCCCCATTCGTTCTGATGGGCCTGATTTACACTGGGTTTGGCCCCATTGCAATTGTGAACAGGGACGTATGCCCACTCACACTGCCCGCAGCGTCACTATTGGGCGTACCGTATGCCCATGGGTTCGACTCCGACCCCACCATGGAGGTGAACACCGGGGATACCGTCCGGCTATCTCTAGTGGAAGGCAAAGTCAGCCTGGTGATCGAATCCCGAGCGACCGAGGTTTGATGGCGGGCACTCTCTGCAAAGTCCATGGCCGAGCGTGCGAATCCTGAACCATGCCGAAATCAGGACCTCGGTCTATTCGAAGTCACCAAAAGAGACGGCGCCGCCAGAATCGGCCGATTCCACACCAATCACGGGTCTTTCACGACTCCCGCCCTGCTCCCAGTCGTGAACCCGAATATTCTGACTATCGAGCCGAACGAAATGTGGCAGGAGTATGGGTTCGAGGCATTGATCACTAATTCATACGTCATATGGAAGAACGATGAACTAAGGGAAAGGGCTCTGAAAGAAGGAATACATTCCCTACTAGACTTCCCTGGTGCAATTTTCACTGACTCCGGCACATTCCAGTCTTACGTATATGGTGATGTCGAGGTTAGCCCAGAGGAGATAGTCGGATTTCAGAGGGATATGGGAGTCGACGTCGGGACGATGCTCGATGTATTCGGCCGCCCAGACATGAGTCGCGAGCAACTCGAGCGGGCAGTCGACGAGACAGCAACTCGAGCCATCCCGTCACTGGAGAGGGCCGGAGGGGAACTTCTCCTGAATGGCCCCGTACAAGGAGGTCTTCACGATGATCTTCGGGCACAGTCGGCCCAGGTCATGGGGATTGCCGAAAGTGAGGATAGGGGCTTCGCAATTCACCCAATTGGAGGGATCGTTCCTTTGATGGAACAGCAGAGATATCGGGATTTATTCAGGATATTACTGGCTTCCAGAGCAGCACTCCCCCCTGACCGCCCCGTGCACCTTTTCGGATGCGGCCACCCCATGCTCTTCCCAATGGCGATTGCACTTGGTGCCGATCTCTTCGATAGTGCAGCATATGCAATTTTCGCTAGGGATGATCGGCTTCTGACTCCCGAAGGTACAGTGAAACTAGAGTCCCTCAAGGAGTGGCCCTTCCCTTCCAAGTCCCTGTCCGGATCAACTCCAGAAAAAGTCCGGTTAATGGACGAAAATGCGAGATGCAGGATCCTAGCAGAGCACAATCTGGAGGTCACGCAAGCAGAACTGTCACGTTGCAGGGAGGCAATCAGGAGTGGAACAATTTGGCAACTGGCAGAGCAGAGGAGCCATTGCTCGCCACAGCTCCGAGATGCCTTCGTTTGGCTTCAGGATCAACTTTCCGAGCCAGACGAGGGACCGGTCGGGGAGGCAGTACTGAGCCTGATTGCCTCATGCGACCCGCTAAGGGAGGGTGGCGAGCCACTGGGCGACGATATCGAGTTCAGGCCGCACATTCTCCACATGCATGCTCTGCTAGCCACTCGGTGGCGAGTCCCGGGCTCTTGGTGGGACTCCTCAACAGGCCCCCCTAAGCGCGTTGTGCTTGTGGAGGGGGCGAGCCCACCCTGGAGGAACTCGATTATGCGGGAGGTGATGGACAGCCTCCTAGAAGAGCCCCGCTCAGTCGTGATGATCGCCACCCCCCTGGGCGTGATTCCGTTCTCTCTGGAGGACCTCTCTCCGTGGTGCCATCTGGTAGGGCCAGATGATATGTGGTCGGGTGCCTACGATGACGAAGAGATAAGAGATGCACTCTCAGATTTCGGACTTGCCGGAACTCCCTTGACTAGGATTTCCCCCTGTGAAGGAGACTGGATAGATGGCGAGAAACTTTCCCAAATCCAAGAATGGGTCGACCGGTGCTCCATTGTCGACAAACTGGCTGTCCTTTGTTCGGTTCATCCCTTGCAGTCCTGTAATATCACAAATCGCCTCGGAGTTCGCCGATCTAGGACAAATCGGGTAATCAATGTGCTTTCCGAGGATGAACACGTCTTGTCACCTCGGCTGACTGATGGGGGAATTTCCCTTACCCTAGCCGGAGCTCGTAGACTGAACGAGCTCCACCAGACCCCCCCTCCCAAGTTTGGCGAAGAAAGCCCCGATGAAGTCTTCAGCGGAGTTCCGAGGATTTGCCTCATCGATGACGCCATACCCTTCGTGGGCGCCGGCAGAAACGTCGTCCATGGGTACTCTTCAGGGGCCGACCCCCACCTTATTCCCGGTCAGCCATGCCTGGTTGTAGATTCGAAAGGCTCACTCGTGGCCCATGGAACCTCGCTATCGACCGCCATGGAGGTCTCATACATGAGAAAGGGTCTGGCTGTGAAGGTCCGAGATGGTGCTTTGAAGGGCGAATAGAAACCGGAACTTTCCGGGGATTCATTCAAGTGATTGACGCCCAACCGTTGACCGACTCCCTTAGGGAGTCGGGTGCTCGTATGTCTGAAGAACCCCAAGCTTCCATTATCACAACCAAGGCACTCAGCAAAATGTACGGTCCGCATCTGGCACTGGAAAACATCAATCTCAACATCAATGCCGGCTCAATAGGGATCCTTGGGCCCAACGGAGCAGGAAAATCCACCCTATTCAAGTGCCTCTTGGGCTTGATCGGTACGACCTCGGGGGAAGGCAGCGTACTAGGTTATGACATCAGAACCGAAGCCGACACCATCAGGTCTCGAATTGGGTACATGCCCGAATACAACTCCCTAGATCCAGCACTCTTCGCGGTCGATCAGGTCAGGTATGCAGGGGAGCTTCTCGGAATGAACTCGAGCACAGCTATGCAGAGATCTCACGAAGTCCTCGAATACGTGGGACTCAAGGATCAGAGGTATCGCAAGATTGAGACATTCAGTACAGGAATGCTCCAGGCAACAAAGTTGGCCTGTGCATTAGTTCACGACCCAGACATACTGATCTGCGACGAGCCAACCAACGGGCTTGATCAGAGGGCAAGGTCGTTCATGCTCAAAACTCTCCAACGCACTGTGAAAGAAGGAAACCGCTCAGTACTGATGAGTAGCCATGTCATGGACGATGTACAGGCAGTTTGCGATAGCATCGTTATGATTCACAAGGGCCAGATAGTGGTCCACAGTAACATAGACGAACTAGTAAATCAGGTAGACCGAGAGATCGAGATCATGGTATGGGGAGGTGCCAGCAGGATGGAAGATGAACTCACTTCCATAGGTCTCGAGGCCCGAAGGCTAGGTAGAATAATCCGCGTCAAGGTCGTAGATGAGAAAACTTCCCAGCAAATCCTGACAGCGGCGGTCAAGGCCGAGGTCCAGGTCCGTCAGATGAAAGAATACGAGCCGGACTTGGAGGATATTTTCTTGCTAATCATGGAGAGGCTGGGCACTCACATCAAAGGAAGCTCCGAGTTGATGACTCCAGAGCATACCGGGGGTGCTTAAATCGTAGACGAGCAAATCGACATCGGCGAGGGAAAGACTCGCATGGAAGTGGCCTTTGGGGCCGGAGACGGTGATGACGAGGCAACCGCAGTGGTCGCCAAGGCGGAAGCATCCCTGGGTACGATATTCAACCAGAGTTACCGACCTTGGGAGGGCAAGCTCGGCCCTAGGTGGATGAGGAACTATGCAATTTACAGGCATCACGTGTATGGCATTTTCACAAGCAAGGGGCATAGGCAGTACCACCCAATGGTCAGGCTAACGATTCTGGTAATTTTCCTTGCATCCCTGGCGCCAGTTCCACTGCTTTTCCTAGCGTCCCTGATGGGTGCAGAGGATGGAGATCCTCTGACAAAACTCTGGGGTGTGAATCGGTACAACCTATGGGGCCAGATTCTGGGCTACTTTCCTCGAAATATCTGCATGTGGCCACTTCTGACCGCCTTAGTCGTAGGCGGAATGATATCCGACGACAGGAAGAATGGGACCAGTGCGATATATTTCTCGCGGCCAGTAACCAGGATGGACTACATCTCAATGAAGTTCCTGAGCGTTGCCGTAATCCTAGGTTTCGTGATAGTATTCTCTTACTTCGTTTACTACACAAGTGCGATTGTCTTCAGAGGGGAGGGTTGGGCTTACCTGATCGACACGCTACCGATTTTCCTTGGCGGGATGCTCGCTGGCGTGATCCTGGTAATCACGTACTCATCAATAGGCCTGGCCCTCTCGAGCATTAGCCAGAGCCGCTTCTTTGCAGCCATAGGTTTCCTGAGCCTCATTTACGGCACCAAACTGGTAGCATTGCTGATAGAGCTCCAGTTTGAAAACACGTTCCTCTACGTAATGAGCCCCTACGACTGCCTAGCCCACCTAGGGCAGTTCCTGTTGGGCATCCCATCTAACTATGACCACCCGATTTCGTTTTCTGTGGTCTCGCTGATTCTGATGAATGCAGCATCGATAGGAATGCTGGTCACTAGGGTCTCGTCATTGGAGGTGACTAGGGAATGACTGTGGAAAACCAGCAGCCACCTGCAGTACTAATTGACCAGGTGTCCAAGTTCTATGGCCAGGTCGTAGGACTGAACGACGTTTCACTGGCCATTGATGGGGGCGTAACAGGGGTACTGGGGCCAAATGGGGCAGGAAAATCCACCCTGTTCAAGATGATGATGGGTAGGCTGAAGCCCACTCAGGGCTCCGTCAGGCTGTTTGGGGTGGATCCATGGGAGAGCACATCCCCCTACCGCAGGGTTGGATATGTCAGCGAATCGGAGAAGCTCTACGAGTGGATGACTTCACTGGATTTCCTGACTACTCTGGCCCGTTTGCACGGGATGACCAGAGAGGAAGCGAGGGAACGTTCGGAGCACGTTTTGGATTTCGTGGGCCTCTCTGACGTGATGCACAAGGAGCTGGGCAAGTACAGCAAGGGGATGAGGCAGAGGGTGAAGATTGCCCATGCCCTAGTTCACGATCCTGATCTGATTATCCTGGACGAACCCCTACATGGTTGCGATCCGATAGCCCGAACTAGCATCATGAGCGTGATCAGGGATCTCGGAAACCAGGGGAAAACGGTCCTCGTATCGAGCCATATCCTCGAGGAGATTGAGAGGATTACTGAGCAGATTGTTATTCTCCACAATGGAAGGCTTCTGGCTCTAGGCAACCTGCATGCTATCAGGGACCTCCTTGACAAGCACCCGCATAGGATACTGATAAACTGCGAAGATCCTCGGAGCCTCGCCGGCCTCTTCATCAAGGAGGACCCGGTTTATGGGGTCAGATTCCCCAGAGAAGGGCAATTGGAGATCCAGACCAACAACCTATCCGAGGCCCACTCCATCCTGCCCTCCATCGTCGTCAAGTCAAAACAAGAGATTACGAGCATTGAGAACCCCGATGACAACCTCGAATCCCTATTGGGATATCTGATTCAGGGGGCCAGCTAGTGGACGAGAGAGGACTGGATCTGGCGGATACAGTGTGGACCCGCCTCGACAGGAAGGCAGGCGCGATAATCGAGTTGACCATTAGACAGCTCAGACACCGTGTTTCGACATGGGTGGTATTGGGTTCTGGGGTTCTAATGATGGCACTGCTATTGGCATTCTACGTTGACGCGGTGAGGGAGACCTTCGAGCCGATTGATAATGACGGAGACAGTGTCGATAGGGATGGTGACGGATACCCATTGGGCCAGGAGAGGAAGTACGGAACCGACGACTCCCGCCGTTCAGAATTCCCGGGCTCTGGGACTTTCGTCTTGCAGAGTGACATAGATGACAATGATCTGAACAGGGCCTATTACGGAAACAAATCATGGGAAGGGACGGCCTGGTTCGAGGCATCATGGATTGATGACAGTTATGTGGGGGATTGGTGGGATTCCCACATAGACTGGAACATGGATGCTGATGGGAAACCAGATCTCCAGGAATGCCCTGAAGAAGTCTGGCAACTCGAAGAAGGAACCGCCTGCGAGGTAGGGGATAGCGAGGGGGACGGTCTAGTAACATATCTGGCAAATGGTAAGTGGAGAGGAGAGGGCAGAGTGACTGTACCCGATGATTTTGAAGTCGAGTGGGGCTACTGGACAGATACATTCTACGTAGAACCCGATCCCCCAGAGATGTACATAGACGAGGACGGAATAGACTGCTTCGACTCAAACGGGGAAAGAGTCGACTGCCTGGTCGGAGACATACTTTCTGGCAGCCATGGGTTTGACGATGACGGGGACTGCCTGCGAACTGATTGGGTGACAAAAGAGGGTGAGCCAATAGGGGATGAATACATCTTGCAATGGTGGTATAATGGTAACGAAAACGGAATCCCCTGCGACATAGTGTGGATTTCTAACAATGGAATAGTGACGGCGATAGACGCAGACCCAAACGTCGACGAGGACCCCGATGACGAGGCATTTGCTGGTGAGTTGAGTCACAGGACGTTTGTAATAGGGGTGGGAAAGATGGCCTTCGTAATACTACTGGGACTATTCATTCCTCTTTTCCTCGCTTTAGGGTTGGTCAAAGACGAATCCGAGAACGGAACCCTGCACCTTCTTCTCTCCAAGCCAATAAACAGGTCAGAGTTCATCCTATATCGTCTCCTGGGATACCTCACAATATCTTCGTCATACGTAATAGCACTCGCACTCCTTGTTGGTACAATAGCCGCAATAATCGGCCCAGGCGATGGAATCTTCAGAGCATCAGATCTACCGGTCTGGCTAGGGATAGGGATAGCAACAACACTTGTTCTCGCAGCCTATGGTTCATTGTTCAACACAATGGGCCTGATTTCGCCAAAGTACGGAGTATACATCTGCATAGTGTTCGGAATTTGGGAGTTCGTAATGGGATTCTTCTCTATTGTCAACCCCAGTTGGACAATCACTAGCATCTCGATCACACACTGGGCACTCCAGATGATTGACTCAATAGTAATCATGGCGTGGCCAGACACTCTTCAGTGGGCCCAAATTGGGCAGGCATTCGGAATAAACGGGGGCTCTTTGGCAAACTTCTGGCACCCACCTGAACATACCCTGGGGACCAATGAGCCAGCAGTATCCCTTCTGTTGAGCGTCATTGTCCTTCTAACTATCACTTCAGTGATGATTTTCATTGGAAAATCGGTCTTCAATCGAAGGGAAATAAT
>MDSZ01120368.1_pt1 | contig 11447 bp, 10 predicted proteins | sample 811201 | NCBI WGS metagenome assembly MDSZ01 (sample SAMN05326647, study PRJNA326480) | marine metagenome | isolation source: seawater | place: Indian Ocean: North | collected 2010 | reverse complement strand
GATCGATAGGCATATAAGCACAGTTGTATATCCTGTTAGGTGCCACTTCAATCGGCTTGCCGCCGAATTGCATGGATCGCATAGATGGTAAAACTTTCTTTTCATAGACATAAGTATACGCTTGTTCTATTTCATTCTTTAAATCAGGATATTTTTTAATATGCATTTTTTTATTTCTTGTGACCAACTCTCGCCAGGTTTCTCTTCTTTTTTTGTTTGGTAAGTACCTTGCGTACTTCATGTGTACAGTTATGTCAGATAAAATTTTGCTTGAAATATCCATTAGTTACTTTCTCCTCTTTTTTGTTCCATTCTAAATTGTTTATATCTTTCTTTAACGCGTCGCTCCTTGAGCGTGGATGCTAATTGTTTTGGTGACATTGTTGGTGACACGTGTGTTTCATCTATCTTAGATAAGACCTTGATTTGCACATTTGAAGTGTCCATTGATAATGGAAAGATTAATCCATCGGGACCATTTCTATTTTTAGCAATGAACATGCGTCCAGTGTTTGCATTTTTATCTTTAACTGTTCTTGAGATTGAACAGATAAAATCTGCTACAAAACACTTATTAAACGCCTCTGAAATAGACTCCATTGTTACCACCTCCGCATTCAAGCCCGATCGGTTTGTCTGCGATGCTGTCCAGAGAGGACAGCCATACTCTTGAGCAATTGCTCTTAAGTTTTCATAAATAGACTCTAATTCATTGCGTTTCTCTTTAAACTGTGTTGGTGGTTTAAGTAAATCTGCGTAATCTACTATAATCATATCGATTTTATGATTTCTTTTTTTTAATTTTTCTAAATGCGTGCGCATGGTATTGGGCGAAGCTGACTTGGTTGGGTATTCTTTAATAATAAGATTACCCTCGACATCGCTGATTGAATTTAGCACTTCTTCCTTCTGGTAGAACAGATTGGAAAGAGGCACCTCGCTGATGCAGCTATCATATCTTTGACCGGTCACTGACTCGGATAATTCTAGAGTATAATGTATAACATTCTTGCCATCTTTAATCGCTTGCGCGCCAAGGTGTGCCAGTACCATTGATTTGCCGGCGCCGGTTGGAGCAATAACAACTCCCAACTCCCCTTTTCCTAGGCCCTTCTTAGTTAATTTATCAATCTTTTCCCAGCCAGTGCTAATTGGATTTCTAGCCTTGATTTCGTATCGATACTCAAAATCTTTCAAAAAGTCATGGCCAAAATTATTATCAGTGCCCAAATTTAAAGCCTCATCAATTACTTGTCTAATCTCGCCGTATGATGAATTTTGAATTAAATCGACAGACTTGATAAGCGCTTTTTTTAGTTTTTGTTTCTTGCAGAAGTCAAGACTTGTATCTTTTATGTATTGCTCATCGCGAACAGTATGCATGCAGACCCTTGCAAAATAGTCTCTCGTCTGTTTTTTCAGAGCATCATTGTGGTTTTCTAGATCAACTCTTAATATGGTCTCTATGATCTTGTTTGTAGGATGAACACCATTTTTCTTACGGTAGTCGAAGATTTTTGTTACAAACAGCCTTAAATAATTAAGCTCGAAAAAATTTGTTTCCAGCACCTCTTCTAATTGATCCGCAAATGGCCGATCTTCAAGTATGAGTTGCGCTAGTGTTTCTTGAAAATGCTTTCCATACTTTGAAAAGCCAACCTCTTTAGTCATTAAATCACCTCTTGGTATAAATTTTAGTCACAAATCATTGTGCGTCTAGGGAGATTCTATTAAAATGCTGGAACAGTTCAATGAAATTGATCTCACCAAATCCATCTTGAAACATCATTTTAATTAATTCTGTTTTGTTGAAGCTTAAGTCGGGGTCATCTAGCGTAGCACGAATGGTTTTTTTTGCCTCTATGGTTAAACTCGGTGCATAAAGCTGCATCATGTCATAGTTTCTACGCAAAATATCCTGCCTCTCTAAGACTTTCTTATATGCTGCAACGCTCTTGGTCTCCAGCATTTCACGAGAATATTCAACTAGTTTATCTATTGTAACTGGCTCTTCATCGCTAAAGAATGGGAATCTTTTTGAGACTGTTTTTAACCCAATGCCACCCAAGCCTTCTAAATTATCAGATTTATCGCCGGCCATGGCCCGGGCCATAGCAAAGTTTACTGGGTGTATGTCAAATTGTTCTACAATTGATCTACAGTTTAAAGCCTGATCCTGAATTGGCCTATAAAGAACAGTCCTCTTCTCGTCGCTTAGGAGTTGATAGAAGTCTTTGTCACTGGAAACAATTAGTTTTTCATAATCCTCTAGACTTTTAAGCTGGCAAATATAGGCAATGATATCATCAGCTTCAATACCCTTAAACATAAATTGGATTATTGGTGTGCTGTTGAAATACTCAACCAGGCGTGCTTGCTGCCAAAATTTGTTCTCTTTCTCCTGTTCAGGAGACATACTTCGTATATCACGATTCAAGCGAATTGGCCTACGACCAGCCTTATAATCTTTTTTAATGAGTTTGCGCTTAGCGGATCCGCCCTCGCCGTCCCAACAAATTATGATCATATCCGGCTTGCATTTTCTAGCGATTTTTTGAATGCTCTGAAAGCAACCTTTGAGTCCACCGATCGGCGCTCCGTTAGTTGACAAGCTTGGATTGACAATATAATTGCGAAAGAATAGATTTAACTGATCAATAATTAAGATTCTTTTATTTTTTTCCATTTTATCCCGTATAAATTCTGTTAATAACTTTTTTAACTTTCACAGGAATAAAGGAAAACACACCGTCTATCTTTCTGGCATCCATGGACATCTGCTTAATTTGGTCTTGCATATTAGCTTTGGTGAGAAAAAATTTAACTTTTAGCCTTGTTCTTTCTGCATTAGCGCTCACAGCCTCAGCAGGACCAACAACTGTGCAAACAGTTATACCGCAAACTCCGCGCATGTTGTCTGTAATTATAGTAATGTTTTTTGAACGATCTGATCGCATAACGCACTCTGCTTCATACAGTGTATCGTAAAGATATTCTGAAACTAAATTCTTAATTGAATGCATAAAAAATCTCCAACATAAGTAAATAGTTTACAATTTATACATTTCTATATTACCTTCATTAGTGGTGTAATAAACCCTCTTTATTCCTACGTGCTTCATAACCTCGTGACACATTGCACATGGTTTACTATAGCGAAACTGACCTTTATTGTTGATGCGACACACATATATATCAGCGCCGCTTGTCACTGTTCTAGATAATCCCAGCACACAACCTAATTCAGCATGAATAGTGCCATGTCCTCTGTCAGGATTTCTAAATTTTGTTCCAAAAGCAGAGTATTTGTCTTTGTTAAAGCAAGTATTTATTATGGAGCCACCCTTTACAAGAATGGCGCCATGTCTTAACTTACCATAGTTACTGTTAAAAGCAACATTTCTAGCTAGATCAAAGTACCGCTGGACTCTTTTGGAGAGCTGCACTCTGGTACCAGAGACACCAGTATGATTTTTAAATTCCACTTTCACTTTCTATCATTAATATAGTGACAACATGAACAGTGGAAACATCATTAAGCACTTTGCTGCTCTTGATCGATATCATAAAAGTCGTTTGCTTGGCCTTGCTTCTTCTCAAAACGCATGATTACTTCCTCATCCATAATTTGAAGTATTCGATTTCTAAACTTTTCACTTTGAAGCTTCTCTCTCCATTTAGATGCCTGAAATTTTTCACTACTCCCATCTTCATGAATTAAGTTATACCATGCGCCGGCCTGCTTAAGGTTATCCGACCCTTTAACCGCTTCGAACCAGCTTTCTTCGTCTTGGATCCCAACTTCACCTCCCCAGAGGATTTTAAAAGTACATTGTCGACCCTCTGTCCCAAACCTACTCTTCTTAAGAGTTACTTTGACCTCTGAGCCAACTCTAAATCCATTATCATCAATAATATATGAAGCTTTTGCTTTTCTCTTTGTCAGCCAAATACGCAAAGAATATGCATAGTGCATTGCTTTGCCACCAGGGGTGACATATGGAGTAGTCATAGCCTCGGCTATATTACTAGTGATATTTGTCTTAAGCTGGTTTAAGACTAAAAATGTAGACTTCGAGGCAGCGATTGGAACTGTAAGCTTCGACATGCCCTTTGCAAGAATTCTTGGCTTAACAGCCATTGAAGACTGTGGATTGAAATCACCCTCGACATCACTGATTGAGGGAGTTAGCGCCAGACTATCCCAGATAAAAAGCATCCTATTTTCGTTAGAGCCTAATAATTCTTCAATTGTCTCCAACAGCCATTCAACACTTGGAGGGTTGAAATACAATAGTCTATCTGTGTCGACGCCGGCGCTTTCCAGGAAAGCCGAATCAATCGCTGCCTCCGCATCAAAATAAACAACGTCAATACCCATCTTTTGGGCATTTGCGGCAATTTGTGCCGCCATAAAAGACTTGCCTGAGCCCTCTAGGCCGGCGATCTCGACAACTTTACCCGTTGGTATGCCAGCCAATTGACCTCTACAGATCACACTGTCGAGCCAACGAGATCCAGTTGGGATCCACTCTGTTACATCTGTTGGGTTTTCCTTTGAGAGATCAAATCCAACTTGCATACCTGCTTTTTTGTTGATAAGATTTCTCATCTCATCAATGCTTAATCTTCCTAATTTTTTTGTTTTTTTAGCCATGCCTGCTCCCTTACTGCTGGTATCTCCAATGTTATATCAGGGTCTTGCAACTCATACATAACTGGTGTATAATTATTATAGTCACGTTCTATTTGATCAGCAAGCGAAATCAACATAGGTTCAATTTTTTTAACTTCGTTTGCTATCTCTACTCGCTCTTCTTGAAGAGCGGACTTTGCTCTAATTAATCTATTTTCTAATATAGCACCAGTAGCCAGACCCAAACAAAACAAAGATATTCCAAAACCAGTGTAGAGTAGGGCTTCCATAACTACTAGTAACTAGTGATAAATTTTAAAATTTGAGACACCTGTAGACCCGTGCCTCCCTGCGGTGGAGGAACTTAAGTGGCTAGCAATTCTTTAAAAGCTTGATCAATATTGTTTGTCCCACCAGAATTTGCATACTTGGTTGTCTCAGTGGAGAGTTCTTCAGCATCCTCTTCTCCAAGCAAGTATTCGTCCAGCATTACCTGAACTTGTGCTGGCGATTTTCGCTCAAACACAGTTGTAAAATCTGGAATTTGATCCAAATATCTTGCGATTTGGGTCTCGTCCTCTGCTAGAGGCGATGGTCGACGGCGTGGTGTGATGCTAGTTTGAGGAAACTGAGCGCCAGCTGGCTTACCATATTGGATGGTAAGATCGGTGCCCTCATTGACATCAGTGATATCGCCATATTCAGGGTTCAGAACAAGGTTAAGAAGTTCCTTATAGGCGGTCTTACCAAAGCCCCAAAGCCTTACGCCTTTCTCCTCCTCTCCCCTTACAAGAACTGGTGCGAAAAAACGCTGACGTGCAGACAAGTTTTTCGCGGTCTTGATTGATTCATCAGACCCATCCTTGTAAAGCTGACGAATGAACGCATCAAGCGGATCATCTTCGCCAAAGTTCTTTTTGGGGCTGAGAAAACCTGCCTTACCAAGGTTATAATGAAACCAATATTCCTTGAAGGGATCTCCATCAGCAGTTGGAACAATTCGAATTGTTTGTTCGCCATCCTCTGGACGCCAGAAGACGGATGCTCCGTTACCTTTATTCTCTAGGGCATCTCGCTTCGCCCTCATTTTATCTAAATCTAAAGCCATTTTTTTCTCCTTTTTGCTTTTAGCTATAGTACAGTCAGTTAATATCCTGACCGGCTCCTGTACATAATAAACACACTTCACACATAGTAAAAAAATAATTATTTTTCTTGCTGTGTGTATGATGCATAATGGGTAGAATATATGTAGTTTTGAGCGTAGTTAGTTGAAAATATTGAAAATCCTGATCTAGTGTCCTCATTTGAGCGAGCGGACACAAAAGTCCTTATCCTTGTCAATAATTCTCTGTCCTTGCCAAGCGTCTCTTCGTTAACTCCAAAAAAATAATTTTTAACTCTAGGATATTGCAAATCATAGAATAATTTTTCTTTTTCCATGTTGAAGCTAGCAACACCAAAAGTGGCTATTCTAGAAGTTTGACCGGGCTCAGATAATGATTTTAAAAGAGGCTCAGTATTATGAAAGACATTTAACATATGATATGTGCTTGAAATTATATTATTAATGTCTTGCCAATAATTTTTTAAAGAGATCTCTTCCATCACCTGTTCTACTTTTTTATTGGAGACCAAATATATTCTTTCAAGAAGGCCGGATCTGGCGTATTGCTGCAGAACTCCTAAAGTTATCCTATCTTTAGTTTCTGCTTCTGGGCCTACATTAGCCTCATCAGCCCTAATATAAAGCACTGTGACCTGATTGTCTTTTAATTGCTCCAGTATTCTCAAAGCACAGCCACTAATGTCACCGCTACCATTAACAATAAGTGTTGTCTTACCCTTGCAGCGTGATAAATCAACCTTTTTGTACTTTTTTTCGTAGTCCTCATGAGAATTCTGTTTCTTAACCGATAAAAAGGTAGGGTAGTCCCTGTTTTCAGAGTTAATAAAAAAAGTTGAATACTGTTGATAATTTTCAAAATTTCTTGTTATCTCACATGCGGAGTGTCCTAGTCCTACTATGTTCATACTATCTCCCTCATGGTGCCAAAATTTTTTCCAATTCTCAAATTTGTACGCAACTGACCGAATTTTGTCTTAGAGAAACTTTCCTTAAGATGTAAAAGATGCTTTCTGTCTTCAGCTGAAAAGTCTATCACCAGGCTATCGTGAATACAGAAAGCTATGTAAGATTTCTTGCCTTTTAATATCTCATTAACTACCAAGGCTGACGTCATAAACATGTCGCTACTAGTGCTCTGAATTAAGAAGTTCACTGCTTTTTGCTCTTCAACTTCTAAACTGCGGCCATATGGGGTCTCTACTTTGTTGCCTACGTAGTATTGCTCGTAGATCCTATTTCTATCTAGATAACCATTTAATTTTTTGTTTTTTGCTTTCGGGTTATACAACCAAGAAAAGACCTTCTTTTTAGAGGTCTCTCTGTCATATTTACTTTCAAATATATTTTTATTAATCCACGTATGAATATCATCACACGGCTGTTCTTGTCCTAACAGTCCAAATAAAACTCTTAGTTCGGCAGCATTAAAATCAAACTCAACAAACAAGTCATTACTTGGTACAATGGCCGGCCTCAACTCTTTATTCAGTGTCAGGATTGGAAAACTATCTTTCTTTGTTGTTAGACGACCTGTTGCAGTCCCCCAAGCATCATAACGAATGGTCGGGCTGTATTTCTTTATCTTTGAAAACCCCTTCTTTACATTTGAATCTGCTAAATTAAGATTTGCAAAATTTAAATTTAAGTTTCTTTTTTCAAGCGCTTTACAAAATAAAATCAAATCGTGTAGAAACTTATGATTCTTAGGCCTATCATGGCTTTGAAAAACATGCTCGCATATCTTGTTTTTTAAACCATAAAAATCAATTAAAAAGGACTCTGGCACCAAGTCGTAGAAACACACGTCGTCTAAACTAATTTTTGCGTGCTTGATTGAGTTAAGATGTGATTTTGCGTCTTTATTAAGCTTGGTCCAGTGGTCAATTAAGCCGGGAGGACATACCTGATCTAAGGTCTTGCCACCACACCAGATGTGCGCACAATCACTCTCTATATTTATGTTTTCATTTGGCGCCCAAGTATGAGTCAGATTTGATTCATCGTAGTCCTGGCACAACTTATTATCTAAAAACACCGTCGAGCAATGTTTTTTATCATCTAAAACTTGATATAGCAAATTGATCTCACTTAAAACATATTTTTTGTGCCTACGAGGGGATATTGTAATTGATCTGGATCGTAAGCTTTATTTTTAGCTTCAGCGCGGCGACGTCTATTTTCTCGTTCACTAACACCGTACCAAAACTCTCCCTTTCTATTAAAATTAGTAACCTCATGACCACGAGTCAAGTTATTAATATAGTTTAGAGCCGCTTTAGTATTATAAAGCCTGAGTGTGTCGATCATCTCTTTCTCGTATCGGACAAATTCTTTTGGGGTGTGTTCGAATCTGGTTTCTAACATTCTTAATTTTAATACAATCTTTAGCCAATATTCATTTCTACCCTCTATGGCGTCCTGAACCACTCCGGGTATCTCTCTATCATTTCTCTCATTGATTATTTTAACGCTATTGCACACACCCATGGGATCACTGACGTATTTTAATGTTTCATAAGTATTAAATTGTATATAATAACTTTCGTACAAAGAGTACATTTTTTTCTTTATATTTACAAGCTCTGTTAAATGAGATTTGGTATAGTAGTTTTGAAATACGTTTTCATAGCTAACAGCATACTTGTCCATGTACATTTGGCCGCCGGCTTTCATACCATCATCTCCCTGATAAAATATTCCAGATGCAACATTGAACACAATTCTCCATGGGGCATTTTTATCCACCATAAATCCATGCTTGCTGGCTTCCTTAAGAAAGAATACAAAATTAGGATCATTAAGGTATTTGTAGGCATTTAAGTTACTCTCTATACCATGGATTTCCGGTGCTATCTCTAAAATTAATCCACTAACGTATGGAGGACAATGATGAGACAGTATATAACCTGTTCTTGTTAAAGGGTAAAGATGTGCGATCCTCGCTATGAAACGCATAAAATGCTCAACGAAGTCTTTATAATTTTTTATTTTTGAGTGTCTTCTGTCCACAGTTAAATAATTGTCAACGAATGTAGTATACAGCTGGTTTAAGTATTGATTATATTGATAGTCTAAGTTGGTCTTAAGTGATTTATAGGCTTTAAGGTTCTTTGCGTAAGGCCCCCCGCGACTAATAATTCTATTGAAGACAGCTTTCTTGACGCCGGCGCGGAGGCCACGAAAAGCATCTTGCACAAAATTTAATGCAAAGTGCGTATTATCACCACCATACGTCTGCTTTATCTGTGTGGTATCAGCTATGTGTATAGCATCTCCAGTTTTATCAATTTTACCATAAAGAAAATGCTTTCTATGCATGTCAAAATTTTTAACTGAGGGCACATTAGTGTACGCCCTGTCTAGATCATTTCTAGAATCAAAGATATCCTCAATTAAATTTTTTCCCATATTTATTTACCTCGATGGCTGATTAGTCTGTATACCTGTAATTAGTGTTTCATATTTGCCTGGCGCTATAGTTGTGGATATTTTAGTTATAAGATGATAGCCGCCTAGATTCATTTGATATGCTATTGAAGACGCGTTCTCAACAGAGCCCAGTCCTGCAAGGCTTGGGTTAACATAAAAATACATGCCGGGTAAAAATAATGATGTACCAACTAATGTGATGTCAGTGTTATAAGGAAATTTTAATTGTTCTAGTTGGCGTTCAGAGTTACCCTGCTCTTCAGCCTCAAGCGATCTCAACTCGGCCAGGTTTGTAATGTTAACTCTTTTAAAGCTCATTCTTTTTAATAGCCCAGTGTCAGAACCAATGTTAAAATGATAGATCCCCTCCCTAATATCTTGTAGTGGATCTGAATTTCTTTCTGCTATGTCCTTTGAGGACGTCATATATATCAAAAGATAGTCATATGATGTCTTTATTAATGATTCAGAGGATCTAGGCTCTTTAACTTTCTTAAAATAGCCGTATTTAAACCTATCGTCCATCACATCTATTACTCTGTCAATTGGCAACATCTCCTCCGTTTCTAAAACGTCCTTGCCACATATTTTATGAGTTCTGTCAGCTATTTGTTTTCCTGGTAAAGACATCGCTAACATATTTGAACGAACTCTTTTTGGCTTTATAGACTTAGGAAAGCCAGCTCCAAGAGATGGCCGAACCAAATCATCCATTAAGATAGATATGAATTCTCCTAGAGGCATCTGAGCGCGTCGGCGGCGGACAACCTTTTGAAAAAACCAGGCACGAAAATATTTAAAAGATATTGGGTATTTCGCGAGGTTTATCTTTCTTGTGATTCCATTAGTGTCTTTATATTCTATTGGTCCTAAAAGTATTCTTGCGTTCTGTAGTGGATAATCAACAGCTCTATTTTGCTCATTTGCACTAACATATTGTGGCCATGGATATATAGAATCGCCTTCAGCCGAAAAATCTAAGCGACCCAAACGAGCGTTTTTACAAGCTAGCTCTAATATATCTCCTAAATACACATAGTAGAATTTGTAGAAATCATCATCTCTTGTTAGGGTGCTCTTCCTGTTTTTATCTTTCTTTTTCTTGCCCTTCTTTTTGTCTTTTGATTCTGATTCTGGAGTTGCGTTTTTAACTATCATTCTAGCAGTGTCTGCTTTTAAACTAGCCATGTCCCTATCAGTGCCTTGGCATCTTCCTATTCTAACAGTGAATTCACCTTTGCCAGTTGCTGTTGTCGCAGCGTCAATAAAGTCTTCTTCAAACTCGTCTTGCTCTTCAGCGCTAAGATCTCCTTTGCGTCGGCGACGGCCAACAACTTTCTTGTCAAAAATACCAGTTGATTTTATGACTTCTCGAACAGGTGCCACTGCACAAAATAATCTTGTCCCAAGGGCCTCAGGTTTATCAGAATTTCCATCAATTAATTGATCAACAAAACTTTTATAAATCTCTGTCTTAAATAAACCCACTTCTTTTTTGAGAGTTGCCAAGAATTCTTCTGCGTTTTCCTCTTTTATAAACCAAGAATATAATTTATTTTCATCGCTTATGTTTATGTCATCCCTGTTCTTTACCACGCCGGCTGTGCGACGCCACTTATTTGGGTCCTTTGGAAGAACTTTTTTAAAAATATTAACAAAAAGCTTGTTAGTTTTAATTACCTCTTTTAATCTTTTCCTAGCCTTGCATTTCTCGTCTTTGCAGCCTGGATCTCCTAATTCCTCATGTATATCTTTTACAATTGAAGAAACTTTATAAAAATGTGAAGTATTATATTCAGCCTTTGTTGACCTCAAGGTCTCAAAATTACCTTTTTCGCCAATACGAAAGCTATCCTGAAAAATGTTGACTTGATTACTACCAATAGTGGATTCAATTCGACCTTTAAATTGAGCTTTTAAATCGACTGATCCATTGTCTTTTACAACCAGATCATAATCTAGAAGTGAAAGACTAACCACTTGATTTAGTTTTTCTAAATTTGATATAGCGTCTAAATCCCTTGCACTTAAGTTAAGAGCTTGTAGCGCTTGTTTCGATGGTGCTGTGTAGCCTATTAAGGCTTTTAGTTCGTAATGTGCGGGATTTATATGCTCTGTATTTTTTAGATAGCGCGCTGGGGGCCAAAGAATCATATCAACATATCTTAGCGTTGGCTCTCCAGGTGGGTTTGCATTTAAGTCCTTTAGACTCTTAAAATTAATATCTAAACTACAATTAATATTGTTCTCTAT
>MDSZ01051628.1_pt1 | contig 11448 bp, 8 predicted proteins | sample 811201 | NCBI WGS metagenome assembly MDSZ01 (sample SAMN05326647, study PRJNA326480) | marine metagenome | isolation source: seawater | place: Indian Ocean: North | collected 2010 | reverse complement strand
GCTCGAAGATGCAGCTATACGTGGAAGACCTCCTATCTTTACGATAATGAAAGGCGGTGAGCAGATAGCTATGTGGAACCCTCGTACTGGCCGATTCGCATTCTCCAAAGCTTGTCTACCATTATTGATGCAATCAGGTACTTTCCCTATAGTCGAATTATCTCCAGATTTAGATTGGAAGGGAGATCTATTTTCGAGCAATGTAATTGCTGCTGACTCCAATATCAGGATTGGAGATGAAATACTGGTGATACAGAAAGATTCCCTTGTCGGCTCAGCAAGAGCTGAGGCTGCCGGATGGGAGTGGCCAGAGGGAGCTGGTAGGCTTGCAAAGAGCCAACACAGGCTCTGAGTATTCTTATGGCGCTGCGTAGCGATTAAAGAGGGAGAGCAGGTCGCCCGGTCGCCGAGGTGTGAGATTATGTCGCGTATGCACAGTGGAGGTAAGGGCAAGAGTGGTTCAAACCGGCCACACGCTTCTGAGGCTCCAGCATGGTCTACTAGTGACAAGGCAGAGATTGAGGAATTAATCGTCAACCTCGCTAACGAGGGCCATTCAACTGCCATGATCGGCACCATACTACGTGATCGCCACGCAGTTCCAAATGCACGCTTAGTCACGGGGGAGAGAGTTTCGGAGATATTGGCTAGAAACGGCATCTCCGGAAAATATCCTGAAGATTTGATGAACTTGATGAGAAAGGCATTGAATCTTATGGACCACCTTTCATCGAATCCGAAGGATTTGCACAACCGTAGACAACTATCTCTTTGCGAGTCGAAAATTAGAAGGCTAGCTAGGTACTATATCGGTACCGGAAAGCTCCCTCAAGATTGGGTGTACAAGCAGGACCAACTTCGATTGATGGTTGAGTGATTATACGCAGAGGATTTGTACCTCTAGTTCGTAGCAGTGTTGTGCGCACGCTTCTCGGGTCAGAGCCACTATCTGAGGTCGCAGACCTAATTTCCTCAGCTGCAGATTCGATAAGAAGCAACAAATCTCCTGTGCTACTGTTGGCAGCCCCCTCGCTACAAGGCGCATTAGCATCAGCACCAATTGAAGCGGCACTTCTAGACTCGGGATTACCTTACAGAAGGAGATTCAAGATGGAACCGCCTTCCGATGGCCCTTGGATTCACATTCTTGGACCCGGCGATTTTAGTGGCCCTTTACTGTCAGAGGTTCCGTTCAACCTCTCAATCTCAAATACGGTTGTAGATGGATTATCTGGACACCAAGGGGATCCCAGAAAGGGCCCTCTAACTGTAGTGGCCCAGGCTCACGCCCTAGCTGAGGCTATTTCTCCACAGGGCCAGAGGACCCGCCGCCTAAGGCCATGGGCATTATCTGGAAACTGGCTACACTCGGCTTTAGACACAACTTATGACCCGGTTTATTCAGCACTGAGGGACATTTTGTTGGAAGATGGATCAATCAGGGTGGTGCCACTCCCAGAGGTCCCAAAACCAAACATCTCCAACAACAGCTGGATAGATCCACAAGCACTGGAGGCAGTCTCATCTCGATGGGATAGTTTGGATATGGAAGGCAGAGCAAGAGCCCTTTCCCACCTCATGAAACCAGGTCTTTCTCAAAGCACTCCTTCTACTGCAAGGATGGAAGAGATAGGTTGGCACTGTGTGATGGGACCAGGGTGGCAAACCGATTTGGCCGGACAGATTTCATCTGCAGCAACCTTCTGGAAAAGCGATGCAGCACCTATAGCGGCAACCAAAGTGGCGGATTCACTACTAAGGGAAGGAATCATTCCTCAATCCTAAGCATGTTCTCACAATTTGGACACTCCATCCTTAGAGGCCTAACATCAGATTCTACAGTCACTTTGGTAGAACAAACTGGACACTGGATACTCGGACCTTTTGGTTGCTTAATCATCTTTTGAACAGTTTCATTCTTCGGAGATACAAGGGCTACAGGGAAGACTAGCAGCACTGAAGACAGCGAGACTCCGAACACAATAGGCATTGGCATGCCAAGAACATAGATGACTAGTGCAAGACAACCCAGGGTGATTACAGTGACGAGTGCAGGAAGACTAGTCCTTCGCTTAGTCAGAGACATGGCAAATCCAATACCAATTGAAAGGAACAACACAGACATCGCCGCTCCGATAAGAACTCCGTAGAGGATGAATCCCGAGGGTTGGTACTCTACTCTGAAATCCAAGTCAGGATCCAGTCCAGACTCTTCGATTGTAATGACTTCTAGAACTACCCATCTCCTGTGCTTATACTGTATTTCATCAGAAGCCACAGCACCGAGATCTTCGAATAGAGTAGACTTCAATTCTGCAGACAATTCTATGTCGGTCCAGTAATCATCTTGGGATGATCTAACAAATGTCTCAACCAGAATCTGCCTAGATCCCTCTGATGAATCGTAATTGTATGATGTATCAATCGTTATTGTAATTGCATCCGCACTAAAGGCCCTAGTGGCCCCCATGTCTACATTTATCTCGGTAGGGCCTAGGTTGATTGGATTGACGCCCAGTATTGATTCGACTTCTAAGAATAGGCCATTAGACATGAATGAACGAAGGTTTGAGGCGGAACCAGTCAAATGCCCCTGCAGGGCCAATAATTCCGAATCATCGACTCTTCCATTGTGCCTGTCAGCAGAAGGCACAGAGTCGGCATAAGAGTTCAGATTTCTCCACCAACTGTTCGAACCAAGACTTTGATTACCAATGTTGTCTAGTCCCCAGCGCATCCATTGAGACATCGAACCATCGAATTTGATTACTGCCCCACGCTCGACTTCGTAACCATCCCATACGGCCTCAATCTCAAGATCTAATGTTGACCCGCCCGTTCTCAAAGGCTCATTAGCAGGATACCATCCTCCCGGATTATCATCATCCTCGCCGATGACAATTTCGTGATTCTTTGACTTAGAAATTTGCAAACCATCCTGGGGACTGAGTTGGAAATCGACTGTAATAGTCCCTGCCTCAAAATTATCAGGCACCTCCCAGAAGAAGGTAACTTCCACACCCTCCTCAACTCCAGTAGCAATCGGCATTTGACTTACTTGGGATCCCTGAACAGAAATCCCTCCCGTTGATCCGGACCACATCCTATCATCAAACCCGGATTTCAGGACAATGGGGAAATATACCAAATCCCCTAGGACGCTCGCATCCTTCATTTCGATATCAACAAGAGGGAAACGCATTGAGATTTGCGCGTCGTGTGCTTCTGAACCCCAAAGGAATCTGACCCCAGCATCATCTCCGGGTTGGGAAAACATGAGATTTCTGACAGTCAAGGAAATCTGAACCCTATCTCCATCGTTAACACTACCGGAGCCCACATCTACACTGACCTGAAGAGATCCAGATCCAGATAGAAATGGATTGAATCCACCATCTCCATCATAGAAAGATCCTCCTATTCTAACCTCAAGAGTTGAGTTGATGGTTACACCAGCAGCACCTTCGACTTCATATGGTATTGAAAGCTCCCAAGTGGAGTTTTCGTAATTTCCTTCCGTACCCCAAGTTACCTCCCATGTTCCTACTTTTATTTCGCTTAGTATAGAAGGAGTCACCAGCGTAGATTCTGAATCAGAGGAATCGCTAGCCAAGTCTTCTTGAAACGGTGTCAGAGTGCCATCGTCAGATTCACCCATCAAATATAGGCGGAAATCTGTAGAATTACAGCATGTAACTCCACTCTGTGCAGAAGAAATCAGAGGAGTAGCACTCATTAACAGAAGCACCAAAACTAGCGTCAGTGCACGCAAGCGCGCTGTATGCATCAGACCTTGTGGCCAGCATGCAACCCTTCAATGCGACGCCTACTTGGTGCCGGATAATGTACAATCTGCAGTAGTGTGGGAAACGCTAACTATGCAACCATACGAGTTTAGCAACTCCGTTGTCTGATATCTCTTCTAGTACAGCGAAACCCACTCTCTCCAACTGATACACATTGCCTACAACGAGTTCACAGTTCTCCAACAAGCCATTAACCAAATTCACTTCATCTCCATCCGGGATATACAGATTTGCTTCACAGCACACCTCCTTCGGTAGCCATTGAACAATTGGACGATCATCGGATCTTTCGATGGATTCAATCTTCGCAAGAGAACCAGAGATACTGATGTCGGCGAATTCTTTCAATCTCAAACTGACATTCTCAAAATCTACTTTTTGGATGTATATTGAATCCGATATAGACCACTTCCTAGTCCCTTTAATTCCTCCATCGGGGTGCCGAGGCGATTCTACAACTGTGCCCTGTATTCCTTCTATTTCCAAAAGAATTGGAGAAGCAACAAAACTACGGCGTTCTGTCTTTGCATCCAACACGCTTGAATTCTTAGACTCGATAGTCTGCATAGGTATGGAGATATCTTTCTGAGTCACGCCCAATTCTATCCAGAATTCTCGTAATGCCTGAGGATCGAATCCTCTTCGCCTAAGGGATTGAATTGTTGGAAGACGCAAGTCGCCCCAACCTTCTCGCTCTCCTGTTTCAATCGAGGAACGCATGGAAGAAGTAGAAAACCCTCCAAATTCGTGAACTTTTACTCTTCCCCAATATAGAGTCTCAGGATAATCCCAACCCAGATGTTCATACAGCAGAGTTTGTTTTCTGGTACTATCCATCAAATCCTTTCCACGGACGATATGTGTGACTCCTTGTTCGTGGTCTTCTATTGCACTCTGGAAGTCCAATAGTGGCCATACTCTGTATCGATCCCCAACCATCGGATGAGGAGAATGTTGGATTCTCAATGCAGGCCAATCTCTAAGCGCAGGGTTTGGTAATGTCATATCGGTCCTAACTCTGACTACGGCATCCCCCTCGCCAAATTCGCCATTATTCATTGAATCCCAATCCGATAGGTTCTCGGAAACAGCCTTGGAACGGCAAGGACACTCAACTTTCGCCTCTCTGAATTTTCTGAATTCATCCGCCAAACATCTGCAGACATAGCAATGACCTTCGGATAGGAGTCTACTAGCAAATTCGAGATACACGGGAATCCTATCACTAGCTCGAACAATAATGTCGGCAGGCCTTCCAGCCAACCACTCATATTCGTCCTCAATCCACTGATAAGCTGCTGGGAGGGGAGGTTTGACTTTGGTATCTGTATCGTCAAATCTCAGAACTACCTTGCCTCCATGCATCTTTGCATACTCCGAATTAATTACAACACCCCTAGAGTGACCTAGGGTCAGAGGGCCGTTGGGATTAGGGGCGAATCTGAGGACTACTGAACCCGTATCTCCGGGCAACTCTTTGAGCCCCTCGATTTTTCGATGCTTTTCCCTCTCCAGAGCATCGGGAGCAACTCTCTCCAGCTCTGCTCTAACAGCATCGAGACCTTCTTTGAGAGCCATTGTGTTTGCATTCTCTACCTCCTCTGAGACTATGCTCATCAAGCGCTTGGCATCAGACCTCAAATTCGGACTCTCAGATAGTAGCCTACCAAGTACACTTCCAACCTGTCCGTTGCCATTGTATTCTAGCGAATTCTGAAGGGCAAACTTCCGCACCGAAGCAACAACCTCGGCACCCCAACTCTCTTCTTCAGACATATTAACAAGACTTTCCGCGTAAATGCAGCATTTCACGCTTCGCTCGTTCACCACTCTTCAAGCATCGTTTGTCTAAGTGGACTTTGGTCTTCGGATCTAGTAGGCACAGGTGTGCCGTGAACTTCCTTCCAGAGGTCCGAAACGGTAGACCAACTCCATCTCAAATCTTTGTGAGGCAGATTCCCAGAAACTAGCTTTCTGACCGCCTCCCTAGTTACTCCATCGGAAGGGTATCCCGAACCGATTGCGAAACCCAATTCTCGCTGGATTCTTGCAATCTCATTATCTCTACTTACTTTTGCAATAATGCTAGCGGCTCCAGCAACCGGATCTATCGAATCCATTGCATGTCGCGAATCTATCTCCCAATTCGTCCAGTTCTGCCCTAATTTGGAAGCTATCCTTCTTGAGAACCTAGACTCATCTACATCACAAGAGTCTACTCTCAATACGCCTTCAGAATTATCCTGGCAAGCTGACTCAATAGCCTCAGCAAACAATTCAACTTCCAGCTTGTTTAAATCCGAGTGGAGGCTATTTGAGTCTATTCTGGAAGGCTCGCAAATCACAATACTAATTCCCCATCCTTTCGACTCTGCATTTTCACGTATTTCTGACTCAATCACTTCTCTTTTCTTCGCAGACAAAAGTTTTGAGTCTCTCACTCCAATATCTCGCAAAATACTGCAATCTGACTCAGATACACACAGCGCACACACTACTAGTGGCCCAATCACGGGCCCCCTGCCTGCTTCATCCACGCCGATGATTGCATTCGTCATATCTCTAGGTCGAAGTCTGCCGGGCTATCATCATCTCTGCGTTTCTTAGTAACTACTCTTCGAATCTCTGAATCATCTGAATCCAGCATGATATTGCTTGGGTGAGGATTTTCTCCTTCGTTAATCCGATCTGCTAACTCGATTGCCGAGTCCAGAGCCTCGTCGGTTTGGAACCTATCGAGAGCCTCAGTTGCCTTTCCAACTATCTCTTGGCTAGGTCCTTGCTTTGGTTTCTCCGCGAGCCCTCCCGATTTCTCCAAGAATTCGGCAGCGAATTCTCTCGAAGTTACTCTCGGGCTTTCAACCAAGTCGGGCGCATGCCCGCCGCCTTCTTTGAATCTCGACATCCACTCTTCTGCACTTTCTACTTGCTTTTCATCAACTAACATATTTCCTTGCATCGCCTCAGTTCTTTTTCTCATTGCCAGTACGACTCCGATACTTCCAGCAATAAATACCAGAACAATTAGTATACCTTCATGCCACACTTCTAACCAGTCGATTATGGATTGTATTAACGAGGGCTTGCAGCAAGGAGGAGGCAATACTTCAGACCCCTCTAAGAGTACCGAATCAGTGCCGATAAATACTATGGAAGGATCTCTTATCGATCTTACTTCAACCGTTAGGACTAACTCCGAATCAACTGGAGATTCCATAGGCACAATTATCCAAGCCACGAATTCGATATTCTCTCCTCGAGGTACATCCATCAATTCAAACGATCTAGCGTTTCCATTGCCCGAATCCGCTACAGCCCCAGGAGGTACAATCAGACCGAATTCGGTAACTTGGTTAGAATCGATGCTGACGACCAATCCATCGGCCTCATTTCCTAAGTTTGTCAATAACCATGAAGATGTCAAATTGTTTTGATCCGAAAGTACGGAAGAATATCTCTCCACACTCCACTCATAGTACTCCCCAACTTTAACGCCGACTGAAAGATTAGCAGGCGACCAATCTCCCAACCACAAAGAAATAGAGATTTGAGATTCTAGGTCGGCCTGAGTGCCGTTTAACACTGCAAAAGTCAATACAATTCCATTCATCGACTGGCCAGGCCCAAGACTGAATTGCTGCTTCTCAAGTGTGATATCTAACCAATCTGGAGTTTCGCCAATCTTGATTTCAAAACTCGAAGTGACATCTCCAGTGTTCTCTATTCTGAGTAAAGCAGAGCAATGACCTCCCGGAGATGTATCGGTCGAACAAGTATTCTCGGAGATAGTCATTAAGCCGCCAGAACGAGGAACTATGCTTACTCGCTGAGAAACCGAGGACAAATCCTCATTTGCAGCGACATCCCACACCATGATATTGAATTGGAGATTCCCTGGATATCTCTCAGGAGCTTGGACCTGAACTTGTGCCCTAGCATCTCCTCCTGGGGGCATAGAGTCCAATTCAGCTCTACTCAGAATTATAGCAGCCCATCCCTCATGGGATATCGAGAGCCCAGAATCAGACAATACCGAACCGTTTTCATCAGTAGTCTCAATTTCTATATTTAGGTCCCTAACTGAATTGCCAAGATTAACAACATCGACATAGAGAGTAATTACTTCGCCAGGAGAAATCGAAGCATTTCCTCCTCCAGATGTTATCTCAGTCCCATAACTGAATCCATATCTGAGTGAGAAATTGTACCAGTCCTGAGAACCTCCAGATGTTGTAAGTTGCATGCTGAATTGGTGCAGTGAATTCGCCATTGGAAGGCCACCAAAGACCTCTGGAGAGGCGATGGAGAATTGCACCCATTGAGGTGTATCGGAGGGGGCCGAGAATAGGTGTCCATCAGATGGTGTCTCAAAATAGGTCCATGAGATGTCCCAGTCCATAGGTCCAGAAATTGAAACAAGTGCTGAATCATCCACCTCGGCGTAATTAGTGAAATTGAAATTTAGCCCAATTGTCGAATCTGGTTCAATATCAAAAATCGAACCAGATTCTGGGCCGAACCTAACCTCCGTCCTATCAACTTGCCATGGGTATGTGTAGTTCGGGGTTTCATTGAATACAGTGGCAGCGGCAGCCTCTTGTAATTCCAAAACTCGTTGCGGAGAAATTTGGCTAGGCGCCTGTCTACCTACAGGACTTTCTCCAGTGATTGTGGCATGGATTACGCATGCCGCCAGATAAGTGCCATCGATAGAGGGATGTGATCCATCGCTGTCATACAATGCAGAAAATGATGTCCAACCATCGGTTGCATTCTGGCCCGATTCTTCTACAGTATCGTGGATGTGCATGAATGCCAGCCCGATTGGAGCAATGTATGTTGGACGGTCTGATGTGGTGATATTTTCGTTGTACATCTCATACCCACGGGCTATGCCATGTTGCATACTTGTGTAATCAGGGTGCATCCAAGATCCATCCATCCAAGCCCAAGTCATGAACAGAATTGTCTCTCCTCCCTTGGAGTCTATCCTCTGATTAAGGTAGATTAGTCCCGCTAAACTATCTTGCCAATAATCAGTGTCAATTGCCAATGCAGGGACTTGGGACTGATCTTGCAGAATAACATAGTCATATCGTTGTTGCAATGTTGTATTCCAAGAGTGTCCAGGAGTATCGGCTCTCTCTGCATGCTCACTAAGTTTCAGGCCTCCGCTAGTTAGCGAAGTGACTTGAGCATCCTCTCCAGAATCAGTCAATATGGTATCCAATCTAACCGCTAATGAATTACCAGCTGTGTATGAGTTGCCCAGCATCAGTATATCTAGAGAACTATCCTTCTCCGCTGCCCTTGAGGTGCCATTCGATTCGATGATGGAGCTCGGAGAAAATACAGGAAAAATCAGCAAACCGACGAGAATCGCGATGAAGAATCTCCGACTCATATTGTTATCGGAAACTCAGAAAGATATCATTTCTACCCTATCTCGTCAGTTTTTTGCGAAGTATTGATGGCCCGGGGCGTTGTTCAATGCACATGGCATCGAAGTGGCCCTTTACGAAGAAACCCGCCGAACCACGACAAGCTGTAGAAGTCGACAAGAGGAAAATTGTGGAATACGAGCGCAAGCCTGATGATGAATCAAAGGAGAAGATGGCTGACCGTAGCCATCTAGAAAACAAGTCCTTCAAAGACGCAATGGACCTGCTCGGAGGGGACTCATAATCACAAAATCGGATTTGGAGCTACTCGACTAAGGGCAGCGATGTCTAACTCTCCTCCATTTACTGGCGAGCGTAACCCAAACTCGTTGAGAACATGTGGAGAGACCTCTCCAAAAGATCCAATTTCATCCCCTTCATAGAAAATTTTCGCACCTCTTCCTGGAATCCAAGGCCCCTCATCTGCTTCTTCTAGGGTTACTTCACCGATTCCAGTACCAAGGTCTCTCAGAAGTGCTTGAACCACTCCCTTGGCACTAGCAAAACCTCCTGACACTTCGGCACAAGCCCAAGCAACTCTTGGTTGGTTCTTTGAGTCTCTGACCACATCGCTAAGCTCGTAAACCCTCTGAGGCAATTCGTGATGCCGGTTTGAGGATAACAGCACCAATAGGGAAGGCAGTATATTCTGTCTGAGTATCGTATGCTCTACTGAGATAGGATTGGAAATCTTTGCAATTCCTCCATCGGGACTCCACCCAACTCTATCGAACTGATCTCTTTCATTCGATAGAGTAAGGCCCTGTGTCTCTTGGATGCCCAATGAGCGAAGACTAGCACGAATGCGTCTGTGAAAGTGGGATGAAGAAAGAGGAATTGCATCTAGATGAACCTCTGAAAATCTATCTGGGAGATTGTGATAGCCAAATCCTATTGCTATATCCTCGACGATATCAATTGGGTGCATAATATCGCTTCTCCATCTAGGCATTTCTACTACATGTTCCTTCTCGCCTATAACGCAGTCTGCCCACTTCTCCGGTTTATTTGACCCATCGGTTACCGTTCTCGAATCTAACAGAGACCCGCCCATCCGTTGGAGTGCTTTCGTGATTTGTTCTTGGTCTAACTGTATGCCTAGGATTTTGGAAATTAATCTCTCAGGCACTCTGTGTTGTACCGAGTCCCCGCGTGGAGTATGCGCTATCTCGCCCGAGTGATCGGTGACCTTTACGCTCTCGACCCTTCCTCCTCTCTCATTTAGGGCTAAGCAGATTAGCATCAGACACGCTTCGCATGAGCGCATGTCCCACCCAGTAACATCAATCAAGAAATCTCTAGTAGAATTAGACACGGTCGTATGATTGCCATTGATAATCGGAGGGAAGGACAAGACATCGTCATTTGAGTCTAGGATTACAGGATACAAATCAAGACCATCCATCAGGTGAGCATAGTCAATTCCTTTCGGATGTTCTTGCAGAATTTGTTTGATACTCATGCTTCGATCCATCATTAGAGGCTTGAATGAGTAAGATTCAGGCACTGTAACAACTCTGAATGGTCCTTTAACCGCTTGTAAATCATGAACTCCAATGGAGGCCAATGCGCGCTTTCTACCCAAGGTCAAATGTAACTTTTCCTGATGATCCATCAATGATTGTATGAAAGCCTCAATGCTATCCTCATTATCTCCCGGATCCACTCCTCTTACGACTGCAGCCAAGACGACCGGCCTTACTTCCTTTAGTGATGAATCAACTGTCATCTCCAAGCCACTAGATTCAACCTCCATTGAGGGATCAACTAACTCTCCTCTAGCAAAGCTTCTAGCTGCCCTAGCCAAGGTCTCGTGACTCAGCAAGTCTGGTCGATCAGGAAAGACCTCCACTTCAACGACTTCCTCGTCGTTACCCTCTACTGGACATCCCATACTGGGTAGCCAATTCGACCACGACTCGGGAGAATGCTCAGAGCCATTCAACTTCTGGATGTATTCTAGCAGGCTATGCTGGAGATTTAGGGTCGGCATACTAATCTCAGTTTCCTAACCACATGGGCAATGGACGGTCATATCCTATTAATCTCAAACCACTTATTGACGCGGTATCGTGATCTAAAGCCCTGAGATTTCTTCTATTCAACTTCTCCAGACCATCGATGCCGAGTCCAACCATCCACCCCCGGACTGCAGATCTCAACCATTGCAAGGTCTCCTCTAGTCCCTCTCGGGGAGGCGG
>MDSZ01176138.1_pt1 | contig 11449 bp, 14 predicted proteins | sample 811201 | NCBI WGS metagenome assembly MDSZ01 (sample SAMN05326647, study PRJNA326480) | marine metagenome | isolation source: seawater | place: Indian Ocean: North | collected 2010 | reverse complement strand
TAATACTTGACAAATCTTTTAAATTTAGTATAATTTAAATATGCCCATTGAACAAGTAGAAACAAGAGACAAAGTAGAACTAGTCTTCCCCAACAGATACAATGTATTGTTATTAAACGATGACTATACGCCTATGGATTTTGTAATACAGTTACTAGTCGAAGTGTTTAATAGAACACTAGATGAAGCAACTTCTATTACAATGAAAGTTCACGAAGAAGGACAAGGTATAGCAGGAACATACAGTCACGAAGTTGCAGAACAAAAGCAATCAGAATCTTTGATGATTTCACGACACAATGGTCATCCATTAAAAATCGTCTTAGAGAAATTAGAGTGAAAGAGTTTGATAATCAATACACAGCAGGATTCAGCACACAAGTAGAAAGCGAAGACTTCGAGCCTGGTCTTAATGAAGATATTGTAAAACGTCTTAGTGCAATTAAGAACGAGCCTGAATGGGTAACTGAATTTAGACTGAAAGCATGGGAACATCTGCAAAAGATAAAAGAACCTACATGGGCACATGTAGACTACACACCAATTGATTATCAAGCATTAAAATATTACTCAGCACCTAAGTATAGAAGTAAAGAAGATATACCACAAGAGATACTAGACACATTTGAAAAACTAGGTGTGCCGTTACATGAACGAGATGCACTATTAGGTGTTGAGAAAAAGAAAGACCCAAAAATTATTCCAACTGTGGCCGTTGATGCAGTATTCGATAGTGTCAGCATTGCCACAACATTCCAAAAAGAATTAAAGAGTCAGGGTATTATATTCTGTAGTATCAGTGAAGCAATACAAGAACACCCAGACTTAGTTAAAAAGTATTTAGGTAGTGTTATCCCCTATAAGGATAATTACTTTGCTTGCCTAAATAGTGCCGTCTTTACGGACGGCACTTTCTGTTATATACCTAAAGGTGTAAAGTGTCCTATGGAACTTAATACATACTTTAGAATAAATGCAAGAAACACAGGACAGTTTGAACGCACATTAATAATAGCAGATGATGACAGTTATGTAAGTTACTTAGAAGGTTGCACAGCACCAGCATATGATGAGAACACATTACATGCCGCAGTTGTAGAACTTGTAACACATGATAGGGCAGAGATAAAATACAGCACCGTGCAGAATTGGTATCCTGGAGATGAAAATGGAGTTGGTGGTGTTTTAAATTTTGTAACAAAGAGAGGATTATGTAAAGGTGAAAATTCAAAGATATCTTGGACACAGGTTGAGACTGGCTCTGCCGTTACTTGGAAATATCCTAGTTGTATATTACGCGGTGATAATAGTGTTGGTGAGTTTTATAGTGTCGCTGTAACAAGAGGCAAACAAATGGCTGACACAGGAACTAAAATGTTGCATGTTGGTAAGAACACAAAAAGCACAATTATAAGCAAAGGTATAAGTTTCGGTGATAGCACAAATACATATAGAGGACAAGTAAGAATAGGTAAGTCGGCATCTAATAGCAGGAACTATACACAATGTGACAGTTTGATGTTAGATGACAGTAAGGCATTGACATTACCAGTGGTTCAGCAGTATAATAATAACAGTATAGTAGAACATGAAGCAAGTGCAGGTAAGTTATCAGAAGAAGCACTCTACTATTTAAAGTCAAGAGGCATGGACGAAGAAGACGCAGTCAACTGTGTAGTAAATGGATTCTGTAAGGATGTTTTTCAAAAACTTCCTTTAGAATTTGCCGCGGAGGCAAATAAACTATTAAGTGTAACACTAGAAGGAGCAGTTGGATGAAGAAAGTCACAATTAAAGATATTGGAGGAGAACTTATTAAAGATAATGCACAATACGTTCTCAAGGATAATGCCTTTGGCAAAAATTTAATTCTAAGTAGCACAATGCTTAGAGCAAATCAAAAAACAAACGGTCACACACATTCAGGACAAGAAGAAGTTTATTTTTTTATGAAGGGTGAAGGTGAGATGCAAATTGATGATGAACGTTTTCCTGTAAAAGAAGGAGATGTTATCTGTATAGAGGACGGAGAGTTTCACAGAGTTTTCAATACAGGCGACTTTGGTTTGTATTTTGTTTGTGTGTTTGATGGAGGCAGAAACCACTAATGTTAGTAACACAAGAGTTTAGCATTAAAGTAGATAATAAAACTATCATTGATGATGTTCATATAGATTTTGGTCCAGGCATACATATTCTTATGGGGCCTAATGGTGTAGGCAAAAGCAGTTTTGCAAATGGATTAATGGGCCATTACAATTATGAAACTACAGGCGCAGTTGAGTTTTTTGGTAAAGATTTATTAGCATTGGAAACCTTCGAAAGGGCGAGGGCAGGCTTATTTGTAGGTTTCCAATCACCCTCTCCTGTGCCTGGTCTTAGTAATTTTCAGTTTATAAAACAAGCAAAACAATCTCAAGGAAAGCAAGTAAAAATAAAAGATGACTTAGAAAATTTTAGAACTATGTCACAGCATTTTGGTTTACCTGAGAATTGGGATAAGAGACATTTGAACGTAGATAGTAGTGGTGGTGAAAAGAAAAAGAATGAACTTATTCAGATGTTACAGTTAGCACCAAAGTGTGCAATACTAGACGAGCCGGACAGCGGATTAGATGTGGACGGCATAAAAAGACTAACACAAGAACTAAACAATTACAATCCAGATAACATACTAATTATTATTACACACTACCAACAACTAATAGAACAACTTAATGTTGACTCGGTAAGCATTTTAAAAGATCAAAAGATCAAACAATACGAAGGCAAGGATAAGGCATACGAAATATTTGAGCAAGGCTTTGACAATGTATAATGAAAGCATAAAATATAGTTTACAAGAGTTGCCAAACATGTTAGGCATGGGTGTTAGGCAAAATATGTTATCTAAGAAATACAACGAACTTTGGCCTGAGGCAGTAGAACAATTTTCTAAAAGCATATTAGAACAAAATCCTGTAAAGAGTTACATACACAGGAATATGAATATGCTTAGACTTAGCAATCATATAAACGAAACTCCTACAACGACTACGATAAAACCAGAACTTGTGGAAGACTATATCAATGATTGGCACATATCAGATGGTCATATAATAGGACCTATGTCCGACCCATGGGGAGTTCAAATATTAGATAACTACAGCAAACGCATAAGTCTAAAACAATACGAACCTTACTTTAATCCAACAGGAAGAGTTTCTGACTTTGCATTTTTAAATACAACTGCTCCAATCGGATTGAGATTTTCTACTGGCACAGTTGATACATGCGGATTAGTTTACAAAGAACAGATAGATAGCAAGGACCTTTCTTGTATAAATTTTCTAGTTGATGTAGGGCCTAGTTCACATATAACATTAGAAGAATTTATAAAACCAAAAGACTTTGGATGCAAACTTATAAAAATTACATACCTAGTAAGACAAGGAGCAAAACTTGAAATTATTAGAACAACAGGGTCATCAGATGATTCACTTACTGTCATAGACAGCAAGTTTGTTTGTTTTCCTGATAGTGATATAATTGTTCAATCAGGAGGAAAAGGCTCGCATTATACACAAGAATTTTTTGATTTTGATATATATAGATGTAGCAAAGTAATGCTAGATGGTAGATATAATATTAAAGGCCAGCATAATAATCATGTAGGTGTTTTAGTAAACCATTTAGAAAACGATAGCATCAGCGATATAGATGTTAAGTCTGTAGTTGACGGCCAATCAAATAGCAGTTTCATTGGAAACATTTATGTAGATAAATCTGCTAATGGAACTGACGCAAAACTTTTTAATAAAAATTTACTTTTAAGCAACAAAGCAACTGCGATAAGCGAACCGCAGTTAGATATTAATACAAAAGATATAGCATGTTCGCATGGTTGCACGGTTAGTAATATAAACCGCGATCAACTATATCTATTACAAGCCAGAGGTTTAGATAACCAAAAGGCAAAGGAAACACTTAAGGAATGCTTTCTGAACCAGTAACAACAAAGGCAGAGTGGCCTACACTAATTAATAATCCAGACATGGCTTATTTTGATAGTGCCGCTTCAACTCAAACACATGTGTCTGTTTTAAACAGAATGAAAAAATATTATGAAGAACAACGTTGTAATGTAAACAGAGGTGACTACAGAATTAGCCAAATAGTATCGGAGGACATAGAAAGGTCAAGAGAAAGTGTTGCAGAAATTTTAAATTGTAAGGCAGAAAACATTGTGTTCACAACAGGAGCAACACAAGGCCTTAACATGATTGCAGAATGGCACAAAGATGCTCCTGCTGTAATCATTACAGAAGCAGAACATACTGCAAATATTATGCCTTGGATTGCACAAGGTAGAACTGTAGAAAATGGAAGGCTCATAGTTTTACCAATTACAGATAAAGGTATGTTATCTATTAATGAAGCAAACAAAATATTCGAAAAGAATCCTCATGCAGTATTAAGTGTCCACAGCCATAGCAATGTTTCAGGCATACCATTAGACTATAAAGGTTTATGTAGAGCGGCTCACAATGCAGGATTAAAGGTTGTAGTAGATGCATGTCAAACAATAGGCACACATGACTTTGATCCTTTTACTGTTGACTATGCTGTATTCAGCGGACATAAAATGTATGGCCCTACAGGTGTTGGAATATTATACGGGAGACTCGATTGGAGTATTCATAGAGCAATTTTACAAGGTGGGGATACAATTAACCATTATGACTTTAGTGGTAACGTAGACTTCAAAGAGGGACCAACAAAGCACGAGCCTGGCACATTAAATATTGCAGGCATACTAGGATTAGGAGTTGCGGCAGAATACATAAAATGGATAGGCTATAAAGAAATAGAAAGATACATGACTAAAATAGACTTGGCTATGTCAGACGCAGGTATATTTGACGGCCAAGATGGATTCAATTTAATCTATCCTAGTTATAGACAAAACGGCAGAAATGTTTACAGTTTTACATGTGATAAGTTTCATCCAAGTGATCTAAGTGCTATGCTGAGTTTAGAAGGTATTGCTGTAAGAGCCGGAAAACTTTGTGCCCATCCTTTTGTAAATAAGTTAAGTAGAGGCAAAGGAGTATTAAGAATAAGTCCAGGTATCTACACAGACGAAAAAGATATAGAACATTTAGCAGAAGCATTATGCAAGGCGAAGAAGAAGTTAGTTTAAAAGATAAGGTAAAATCAAATCTAAGGAGAGTTATAGATCCTGAGATTGGTATAAACATTGTTGACTTAGGATTAGTGTATGACATTGATGTAAACGAAGAAAACGATGTTCAAGTCCTTATGACACTGACTGCACCTAATTGTCCTTTTGGAGAAATGATAATGATGGAAACAGAGTTCGCAGTTCGTAGTGTTAAAGACGCAAACATAGTAAAAATTAATTTAACATTTGATCCTCCTTGGAATCCAGATATACATGTTACCGATGAGGCCAAATATCAAATGGGAATTTTATAAATCAAAATAAATATAACTTTTAATAGGAGAAAGTAAATGGCATTCGATATAATGGTTCCAGATGTAGTATTTAAAACTCGTAAAGAGATTGATACTGAACCTGGATTTATATGGTATGATTTAACTTCACAAGAAGTATTTGCAGGTAAAAGAGTAGCCATATTTGCACTACCAGGAGCATTCACTCCAACATGCAGTAGCACACACTTACCTGGATTTGAAATGGAATATGACAACTTACTTGCTAATGGTGTAGACGAAGTTTACTGTCTAAGTGTAAACGATACATTTGTTATGAACAGTTGGATGGCACATCAAGATATTTCAAAAGTTAAACCGTTACCAGACGGAGCAGGAGAATTTACTCGTAAGATGGGATTCCTCGTTGACAAAACTAATATTGGTTTTGGAATGCGTAGTTGGAGATACTCTATGATTGTTAATGACGGCATAGTTGAAAAGATGTGGGTAGAAGCAGGTGTTGGTGACAACGCACAAGGTGACCCATTCGAAGTAAGTGATGCTTATACAATGCTAGACTATCTTAAAGAATCTTCAGATGGCGAATGAAAGACTTGACGTAATTACATGGAGCGATTTTCAAAAAGGAATCGCTCCATTATGGAAAGTAGAAGATCCAAACACAATCCCAATTTTTAATAATCCCTATCACATTATTCAGTATCCACAACACATGTGGCATTATAACATTATACTATTTCCTGTGTGTTACAAAGTCGATGACATACCAGTTGCATACAGTTGTGTTTATAATCTAAGCGACACAGTCATAAGAACAAGAGGTATCTTTGTGTTAGAAGAACACAGGGGTAAAGGATATGGCCACAAAATACAAAAAGCACAATGGGATTTATTTCCTAAAACATTTTATAGAGCATTTGGTTTTTGGAGAGAAGATTCTGCACCTAGATTTATGCAGTATAGCGATATGAAAATAGTTCCTAATACAGGCTGGATATGGAGCGACTTTAGTAAAGTAAATATGAGATTTTTGTATTGGGATAGACGTGACACAAAACCAACAGATATAGAAATAGAATACAACAATCATTTTATAGCAACACAAAGAGAAAAGTATAGTTTTGGAGGCACTAATAATTTAAATGTTGATTGGGACATGCTAGATTGGGATGAATACTTTGAGAAGCACAGAGGCAACTACGAAGATCTCCAAATTAATCTAGACTTTTAATAACCACCCGGTAAATATAAACATGAGCATACAAGATCTCGATCCTAGATGGGATAATCAAACATTAGAATATGATTTAGAAAAACACAATTGGCCTGTGTTTTGGCTTAATGTTGCTAAAGAAAAATTTCCAGATATAGAATCATTAGAAACTGTTCATAAAACATTAACTACAGAACAAATATCAGAACTAGGCTCGTATCTACAACGTAGAACAGGAGACAACGACTTTATAGAAAGAGTTGATGCTTACTACAGTGAATATGTTCCTCAACTCATAGATCAAGAAGATTGGATGCTACAAAGATTTTTTACAATTAGAGTAGTAATACCTAACCAAGCAAAGAAAGGTAGGTTGTTAGCATTTCATCAAGGCATATGGGTAGGCAATGGATTAGGCCTTAGGACTATTTGGACGCCATTTACAAAGTGTTACGGAAATAACTCAATGCAAATAATGGATTGGGATATATCAGATGATTTAACAAAACAATGCTATCAAGATAAAATGAGTTATGATGAGTTGCAAGGTGAATGTGCAAAGCATTGTTGGCCTGTAACATTAGACCCAGGTCAAGCACATTTATTCCAACAACATCACATACATGGCAACTTTAACAATGACACAGACATTACACGTTGGAGTATGGACGGTAGGGTATTGCCTAAAGGCGGACACTATCATAGAAAACTTCCAGGTGGTTACTTTAGATTTGTAGGGGAGAAGGACGACAATAGAAGTGTAGACAATACTAAGAAATGGATCAGTTATGCAGGTTGGAACAGCAAGTTTAGTGGTCCAATACCTTTGCCTATGCAAAGACACGTTATCAATAATTACTGTGATAAACACGGAATCAAAATCAGCGACTATCAATTTGAGAATGAATATGTAGATTGGTTTCCTGGATTAGAAAAGTATATCACAGGCTACAATGTAGACGGTATAGTATGTTGTAGTATTTACTGCTTACCAGATGATCCATTCAGGAGAAGGCAGTTATTACAGTTAGCAATCGATAATAATGTAGAATTACATTTTGCTAACGAACTATGCAGTCTCAGAAATCAAGAGGACTTAGAACACATTCAACATGTATTTGAATTTGTGAATGAGAATACTCCTCCAAATGAGACTCTAGGATATGTCTAAAAGATATTATTACCACGTAGTATATGGAGAAGGGTTTGTAGACTACTTCGGCAGTAATGTTTCGACTGAATACTTTTGGCACTATACTCCTAGAAAACTTTTAAATGAAGAAGGCACACAGGTTGTTACTTTTGAACTTAACGATTTACCCTTAACAAAAAAATTTATAGAAGCCTACAAAATGAAGTTGTGGGCAACAACATACGATTATAAAATACGAGGCAACGATAAAGGCTTCGAAATGATTAGTGACGTTTATAGAGGTCTTACTAAAGATTGGGTTTTAGAAAGTAGACAAGAAATGAACGACACTATAAACCTACTTAACAATCACCCTGTAGCAAAAGAACTAGGATATCATTTCCCTGATGAACTAAAATTAAACACAGAAGATTTAAATGATATGAGGATTCCAAGTGTAAATAGATTACACGAACTATTTGAGGTTCATATGGAACACTTATCAGAATACATACTACATAACAAGATGGATCCTAACATACACAATTTGTTATGGAACAAACTACAAACTGTAAACTTATTAGTTCACTACAATGAAAAACTAGATCAGAACATAGAGTCGCCTGAAAAGATTGCAGATGCTCCTCCGGCATACTTTACAAGTTTAAAATTCAGTTGCAATAAGAAAACAGAATGGCTTTTGAAGCCTGAGGACTACGAACACTTCACCGCAGTAAGACCTGTAGGCGGATTACAATTAGACTTTGGAACAGTAGGTAAAGACTTATGGCATTGCTCTAACACAAACGATATAGAGTTAGTTAAAGATAAAATGGTAAGTCAACAATGGGAACTTAATCCGTGGGTGCAATACGATTGGAACGAATGCACAGAAACAGAATGGGAAGATGGTAAGTTACTATATCAACATTGGTGTAAACAAAATAATGTAGGAGACTACTACGATTTATCCGAGCCTAGATTCACACCAGGCAGACATCAATTAGGCGAATGCGTCAGTCACAATTTCACTGGACCTGGAGACTTTGTTGAGCAGATTATAAACAAGACTCCACAAATTAAATATTTTTGTATCACAGAGGAAGGCCGAGACCACGACCACATATTATGAACCAACAATCACTTTTTACTCATCTACGAGCAGTTGATGACAGTTACATAGTTGTGACTGCATTACAACAGGAACTACCAACTTACTTGCCAGAAAAGATTTTATTTACTGGTGTAGGAAAAATAAATGCAACACATGTATTAACAAGATACTTAGAACGTAATCCAAAAATAAAGACTGTAATTAATTACGGAACAGCAGGAGGTATATTTGGTGTTAAGAAAGGTGAAGTTGTTAAATGCACATCTTTCGTTCAAGGCGATATGGATTGTGGAGAACTTGTAGGAGGACCCGGACAAACATTTGGTGATAGTCATTTGTTAAAAGGTATGCTAGACTTTGGTGACGATGGCTATGTATGTAGAACACAAGATCAATTCGTTGACGATGTAGATGGACTAGACTTACTTACATATACTATGCAAGGTAAAAACTTTAATTGTGTAGATATGGAAGCCTATGCATTAGCAAAAGTATGTGCAATGATGGAACGTGACTTTATATGTTATAAGTATATTAGTGACGATGCAAATGAAGATGCAGACAACGAATGGAAAACAAATGTGTCAAATGGTGAGCCTAAGTTTTATGAAATACTACAAAGGGATCACGGATACACAATGGTGCAATGATATTAGTATTAACAACATATAGAACAGGTAGCACAAACTTTTGTAAAGACTTAGCAGAACAACATAAGTATGAAAACTTAGATGAATGTTTTCATGAGAACTTACCAGACTTACATAAATCAGTATTAAGGCATTTATACAAAAACAAAAACTGTGTTGTAAAACTAATGCCTTATCATATAGAAAAAAGTCCTATTAATAATTTACTAGACGAATTATTACCACTTGCTGAAAAAGTATATGTGCTAATTAGAAAAGACTTTGATTTGCAATGTCAAAGTTATTATGTGTGTTGTAAAACAGGTGAATGGCATAATACTTTTTACGAACCTAAAGATTTAATTCTAGACAAAGAAAAATGGCAATGGTGTGTTAATTTTCTACACAATCAATATTTAGAATTAGAAAGCATCTACAGAAAGATTGACAACCAATTAATATACACACATCAATTTGATCAAGGCAAGAAATATGTTCGCCCAGTCCGTTGGGATAAAAAGCCAGGCTTTGTAAATATTGATATTGAAGAATTATTTGATTAGGCGTAACTTACACGGATCTTTGCAGTTCCTTGTGTGCCTGATGAAGTAGAAATGTATGCTTTGATTGTGTTGTTAGCATCAAGTGAATCAGTATAAACGTAACTAGGATTAACAGCAAATACTTGTTGCTCACTTAGGTCAACGTATGTTGCAGGCATTAATCTATCTGGATCTGCGTCATCACCAATAGTAATTGTAGTATCACCATCAAATACAGTTGTTACTTCAACTAACACTTCCATTGGTCTGCTTAGGTTACTAACGTTACCTAATGTAACATTACCATCATTAAACTGAACAGTTGAACTTAGTGTTGCGGCATCTGTGCCGGAACTATCTCTGGTGCTGATTAATGTTAAGTGTCCTGTTGATGCTGGGTTATCTTGTTTAGCAAGATATACAGCATACTCACCGTCACCTGCGTCAGTAACTTCTATAATGTCACCTTCGTTAATTGTAGCATCGGCAAATACTGCTGTTAGGTTTGATTTTCTAAATGTTGCACTAGCACCTGAGGCATCTGCACCAATACCAGTTGTGCCAACATATTTTGCACCACTAACGTAAATTACATTACTTGTGCCTGTTCCTATGTCAGTAGGTAAGTTCTCACCTATAAAATGTAGTATGCCTGATTGGTAATCAAAATACCATTGGTCGTCATTACCAGAACCTGTTTCAAATAACTGTGTGCCTGAACTTTGAGCATTTGCAAGACCTGATGCCGCGGCATATACTTTTAACTGATATGTTGCACCAAATGAAGGTGGAACCCAATTAGTTGTTCCTGTCTTCCAAGTTCTGTTATCTGATGCTGAACCATCTTCTGTGGTTTGTAATGCACCACTTACAGAATCTAAATACACATGAATAATACTTGAATTTGAACTAGGCATTGTGCCAGGTATATCATCTGACTGTGCCCATATCATTGAAGTTTTAACAATCAGATCCGAAACGTTTGCTTCGTTAGGTGCTTTCTTAGAAGCATTAGTATCAGTTTTAGCCTTACTAAAACCTACCTTCTTCCAAAGTAAATCAACCTTTTGACTATCTGTTATTGCCATTATTCAATACTCAATGCTGTTAGAGAATCGCCATCCTCAAGTTTTATTCTTACAAGTATGTTGTTACCTGTTGAATCTGTTGCGTTCTGATCACCTAGTGTCATTGTAAATGTTTGGTTACTGTAAGTAGTGCCATCTATAATTCTATCACCTGATGTAAATGCACAACCATTTGAACCATTACCACCATTACCTGTATTGCTACCTGGTGTTCCTGATCCGCCATATGTTGTTGAAGCATCAATCCAGCCATTTAATCCACTAGCACTAT
>MDSZ01070956.1_pt1 | contig 11449 bp, 16 predicted proteins | sample 811201 | NCBI WGS metagenome assembly MDSZ01 (sample SAMN05326647, study PRJNA326480) | marine metagenome | isolation source: seawater | place: Indian Ocean: North | collected 2010 | reverse complement strand
TCCTTGAACCTGTAGCGATGCCACTGTGCATAAAATTTGAGATGTTCGATCGGTTTGAGCATTTCACCTTGCTAGCTCGGTGAGTATGCGGCATCATCTCGCTCGTCGCAATCTCTGAATGCACCCTCAACAGGATCAAGACACAAACTACGTCTTGCTCGATCCGCGCGTAAAAAAGCTCCTCAGATCCAAGCGACCTATTGGCGTTCCGTCTGACACGGCGTACGTGAACTTGCTATTGCAGCAATACTTGCCTACTCAACCTGATCGGTTGGGTGATTGATCCGGATAAGGAGAGCCGCGCTTATGCTCTCCTCAAGTGGGTGCCATATTCGCTGCCCACAGATTTTGATGAAGAGCTTGCGATGCATGGCGCATACAGCGCTATGCAACGTAAGCGGTCAGATGCCGCGTTAGACGAATACGACGCGAAGCATCCCTATAAGCCGAGTTCCGAGCTTGCTGCCTTCCGGGAGCTTGAACGGCTAGGAATCTACAACCAATCTGTTTTCTACTCCCCAGCAAAGGCCAAGTGTGGACACTACAGCGAACGACTCAAAAAACTGTCAGATCGACCCAGCTCTCCAGGACACGTCGGATCGCCTCGAAGCTTTAAAAGAAATCGCCGTTCGCGTCGTTGGCTATACGACGGACCCTAGTGACAGGCTTTTGCTGTTTCGTGAGCAAGCTTGTGACATTGGTTTCAACCTGACCAAAGCAGAGGCGAGTGGTTATCTCGCGAAAGCCCTAGGGCAAGATCTCGCGATACCTGAGCCCAAAAAAGGCGGCGACAACCTCAACGTCGTTCCGCAGCCGTTTCTATGGGACGGCGTAATCATGAGCGGACGTCAGAACTTACTCGTCGCTCCGCCGAAGGTTGGCAAGAGCGCATTGATGGTTGCTTTAGCTGCTGCTTCACTGCGCCAGGAGTCGCAGTTTCTAGGCGTCGGAATCACGCAGCACATCAATAAGTTCATCATCGTCGGCACTGACCAAAACGAATCTGACTGGTGGACGCTATTCAAACGTGAAGGCTTGGGAAAAGAGACTGTTGATGAGAACGGCGAGAAGAAGCATCTGCTGCATGACCGTGTGATTCTTTGGACCCTTGAAGATCGCGTGCAGCTCACAAATGAAGGCATTGAAGCCATAAGAATCCAGGCTGACGCGAACCCTGGCTCTCTCGTTTTGATTGATACCTATCACGCTTGCATCGGCCTGCTTGGCATCGAAGAATCCAGCAGCGAGTTTGATGGACCTGCGCGTCAACTTGAGCAGGCATTAGCCGGGACGAATTCAACAACCGTTCTGGTGCACCACACCAACAAAAGCGTTAGTGGTGGCAACGCGATCACTGCATCACGTGGCAACAACAGCCTGTCTGCCGCTGTTAGCTGGTCTGTTCTCTTGAACTGGTTACGCGTACCGGAAGAAGGTCAGGTGCAGACCGACCATCGCATCGCTGTAAAGCCGATGGGACGTGGTCAAGCTCAGTCGATCGTTATCGAGCTAACTGACGACGGTTGGCGTAGTCATGGCTCTGGTGATGCTGCGATGGCCGCAGAAGCGTTCTCAGAGGCAGAGGACAGTCTTGTCGGACAGATCGCAAGCGTCTATGACCACGCCTGCACGCTTTGGGAAAACGAGGTCCACACGACTGCGACCGAGATCTCTGCTCAATGCCGCATGACGAATCAGCAGGCTCTGCGTTATCTGAATCAGCTTGTTAAGCGCGGTCTGCTCGTTCGTGACGGCGTTGTTCCGAGCATCAAGGCAGGTCGCCCTGCTGTGCTGTTCAAGCCTGCTCAGTCGTTTTTAAACACTCCCCCTGAGGACGTGCGTTTAATGAAGGAAATGAGTTTTATTGACTCTGAAGCCTCGCGCGCACATGAAATAAACAATAAAACTCATTTCTCTCATAAAGAACCCTGTCCAGGGAGTACCCGAATAAAAACCACCATCGAGACAAACCTCTCTGTTGAGCGTTTGCAAAACGGAGAGTGGCGTAACGGCTGGGTAGTTGCTGACGGTTCAAACCCTGATTCCGTCACTATCGCCAAGCTCGGACAGCCGAACTATCGAATCAAGAACTTGCGCTGGACGGTCGATATAAGGCCGTGCCAGGGCTCACCGTTCACCACTACACAAAAGAAACGCCGCTTCTGATGACCACCGCACCTACAAAGATTCGCGTCAACGTCTACGTCACTCCCGAGCAGAAAGAGATGTTCGACCTTGAGGCCAAGCGCCTTGGCAAGACGCGCAGCGTTCTGATCGCTGACGCTGCTTCTCGCTACATCGAATCGCCAACGCCAACTAACGGTCTTCCTGTCGGCAAATACGTGGTCAATGACTGTGTTAACGACATAGCCCGTCGCTATAGCGGCATTCCGAGAACACAGCTTGTCGGCATGGTCGCGGCTGTGATTCGCAAGCTTGCAGCCATGTGACTTGCGTTATGGCATGCCATACGTCATGATTGTGTCAGTTCAGCCGGAGACGGCACTGCTTCATGACTGCTTCCACCCTTCTGCAAACTGATCGCTTCGAGGTCGGTCAGATCGTCTGTTCCAGCTACGGCTACGACATGACGCTGGTTGAGTATTACGTCGTTACGCGTATGACCAAGGCCAGCGTCTGGCTCCGTTGCATCAGCACCATTGTCACTAACGACGACGGTCGCGGCGAAGGCAGAGCCGTGCCCGACCTGAAGTCTCTCGAAGCAGACAGCCCTTATCAGCACGCTCCTGTCTTCCGCAAGAAGATTCAGGTCTCTGACGGCAAACAGTACGTCTCAGACACCATCAAGTATTTCCGCATCTGGGACGGCACTCCTCAGTACTACAACTCTTGGGATTGATGGTTGCGTGTGGCATGCCACATGTGTCATAATTAGATCAAGCGGGAGACCGCACTACTCGCAGAACCAATGAAGTTCACAGCAACAGTTCAGTTCACCAGCGTCAAGGGCAAGACCGCGCAACGTCAGTTCGCCGTCTGGGAAAACCTCGATGGTCCTGCTTATGAAGCTGCTCTACGCATGGGCATCGCAGCTGCTAATCAAGTTGGCGGTCATGGCGTTCATGTGGTCAACCTCAAGCAGTGGGCATGATCATGGACAAATCTGCCAAGCAACAAGAAAAGCGAGCGCGTTTTGCTCGCATATTCCCTGCTCGTGTTGACACCTTGCGTGACACCCTTCGCAAGATCGCTAACTGTTCTAACAAGGGTGCCTATGACTGGGACGCCGAAAAGGTGCAAGAGGCTTGGAAGCTGATCGCTGAGGAGTTCGCAGACACTGCGGGCAAATACGGCATCAGCTTTGAAGTGAAGGTTTCTCAGCAAGATCTTTGAGCTATGGACAATCACAATTACTGGCTCGACCTGTTCGATTCCTTCGAGCGTCTTCAGACTGAACTCGAAGCTCGCGAAAGCCTCATGGTTCTCAGCCGTGACATTCAGCCAAAATGGGAAGTTCAAGCATTTTTAGGTCAAGACCTTCAATGGGCTGATCCTGCTTACGACGAAGACGAACTTCAACGCATGAAAAAAGAAGCTATTGAAGCTGGCTTTACTTACACCGTTGAAGAGGTAACTTAGGCCCTGTCGGGGAGCCTGATGCCTGTATCCCCATGCAGGCTGAAAGCCATAAAACACCTGCAGAGCTGCGCGGGAAAAGCAGGGCACGTAGTAGTCGTGATCCATCCCCCGACAACATTCTTCAGATCAATGGACAACCACTACGCCAAGCAACAACATCTGAACAACCTCAGAGCTTTTGAAGACTATGAGCGACGCCTCAGAGCCTTGTATGCCAAATCCACGAATCCGCAACCTAGAGGATGGTTGCGTGCAAATAACGATCGGTGATGTTTCAGGCGTTGTAAGTTCGCACCACTTAGTAGAACCAAAGCTCAGGCAACTCCGTATATTGTGGAAGATGAATCCAGATAACTGGTCCTGATGATTGCTGCCGAAAACATCGTTCAGCGTGACCCGGATACACTCATCCCTTACGAAAACAATCCTCGTCAACACTCAGAAGCGCAGATTGATCGACTCGTACGCTCGATCAAAGAATTTGGTTTCACCAACCCTGTTCTGATCGACGACGATCTGAATGTCATTGCTGGACACGGGCGTCTCATGGCTGCTGGTGTCATGGGACTCAAAACGGTTCCGACCATCGCGCTTGGTCATCTCAACGACGAGCAACGCCGTGCTTACGTCATCGCCGATAACCAGCTCGCTCTTAACAGCACCTGGGATGACGACATTCTCCAGAAAGAACTAGAAGCACTTGGTGATCTTGGCTTCGACCTGACTCTTCTCGGATGGGGTGATGACATCCCGTCTTTCGCAGAAGAACCTGACTATTCCGCTCTAGACGACCTAGACGATCCGACGAACGATCTTGCTGATGGCGTCATGAAGGCTATTCAGATCGAGTTCCGTCCTGAAGATTATGAAGAGGCCAAAGCTCTCGTAGACGCTGCTCGTAAACGTGGCGACTACGTGGGCATGAAACTGATCGAGGCTCTCGCAGCATGAAGCTCGTCCAAGGAACGATCAGCGGCATTCGCTTCTATCACCGACCAGGCTTCAGCGATCTCAAGACTTTCGATGAGGTCATTGGTCGCAAGACCTACCTCAAACGCGGTCTAAAGATCGGCGCAGGTGAAAAATGGATGGACTGTGGCGGTAATGTCGGCGCTTTCGCGTTGCTCGCATGCAAGCTCGGTGCAGACGTGACTGTCTACGAGCCTGATCCGTACAACGTCGACATGATCAAGCGCAATCTGCGCCTTAACCGATTCAAGGCAACCGTTAAGCAGGCTGCGCTCGTTCACGACGACCGCAAGAGCGTCACTCTCTACATCGGCAACAACAGTCAGGTGTGGCGTAACTCGATCGTTCGCAAGTGGAACGACAAAGGACTCAAAGTGCCTTGCCTGAACTTCGACGATGAGGCTAAGGGCTTCGACGCTTGCAAGATGGACATCGAAGGCGCTGAGATGCCCATCCTCGAAAACACGGCCGCGACTTTCAAAAAGCTGGTTTACGAATGGTCGTTTGACATCGACCCATCCCTAACTCGTCTGTGGTCTGTCATCGACAAGCAGAAACGTGACTATCGCGTCGAGGCTGCCTGGAACAGCATCTGTTACAACGACCATCGTGAAACGGTTTGGCAGCAGAGCTGGTTCCCTGCTTGCACCAATGTTTTCTGCTTCAGCAAATGACGCTGCCGATCGTCACGCTTACCCCGAACGACAGCGGTCTCAAGATCGGTGATGCTGTTCCGCTCATCGAGCCGAACGTGCATGACAGCTGCATCCTTGCTGACCGCGATGGCACGCAAGTCGGCCTCTTCCTTACCGAGCTGCCTAAAGACCTGCTGAACCTTGTGAACATCGCAGACACAGAGCTGCGTACTAAGCGCGTGCCTAAATCCGACATGCGCCGTTCTTCTGGCCTTCATGACCAGTCAGCAGAGGTCAAGCAATACAGCGCAATCCTTGGCTCTTGTCCGCCTAAGCCGCATATGCGTCGGCCTTATCCGTCGCGATCATCGGTTCATGGTGTAACTAGCGCTAAAACGTTCTGTCGTGCAATGAGCGCTGCTGGCCTCAAAGCCTTCGAGGTATTACGCGCGAATGCACCGCAAGTAGTCGAAGGCCATCTCAAGGCCATCAAGACTCGCGTGCCAGAAAAGTGGTCTTTCAGTAATCACTTCACCTCGACCATCAGCAACTGCAACATCGCAGCAGCCGTTCATCAGGATCACGCCAACGTCAAAGGAGCTGTCAACATCATCATCACTAAGCGCCGCAACAGCACTGGCGGCAACTTGCACGTCCCTGAGTTTGGAGCAACCTTCGATCAGGTCGACGGTTCGATGCTTGTCTATCCCGCATACCGCAATCGACATGGCGTCACACCAATCATCCCGACGCATCAAGGTGGTTATCGCAATAGCCACGTTTGGTATGCCTTGGATTCTTTCGCTTCCCTAGGATGAGGTCATGGCCAACAAGCGTTGTACGCAAGTAGAGAAAAAGTTCCGTATCGCCAGAATCACTCGCATGATGGCGAACGGCGCTACGCGTCAAGACTTAGTTCAATATGGCGCTCAGGAATGGGGGCTAGGCAAGCGCAGAGTCGACGAGATGATCGCTGAGGCGCGTAAAGAGCTTGAGGAGGACTACAGCCTTGATCGACAAGCTTTTACCGCTCTGCTGCTGTCCCAGCTTTCTGTGATCCAGAAGAAGGCGATGGAGCAGTCGAACTTGCAAGCTGCTCTCGGCTGCATCAACACTGCTGCCAAGCTCGCCAAGATCTACGACTGATGGGAATTTTGTCTGCGATTCCGTCTGGCAACATCCTGCAGCGCATCGGCGAAAACAATGAACAGATAGACCTGCAGCGTGTTCTTGCTCGTGTGCAAGACGACCTACATCCTGGTCAGCTCGACTTCGTGGCTGACGAAACGACTGAGATCATCGGCCTGTCTGCTGGCTATGGAGCAGGGAAGACGAGGGCGTTAGCTGCAAAGACCCTGCACCTCGCAGCAGCGAATCAAGGTTTTATCGGCTGTGTCATGGAACCGACAGGGCCTCTGATCCGCGATATCTGGCAGAACGATTTCGAGAATTTTCTGGAGCAATACGAGATTCCGTACACCTTCCGTGCATCTCCATTGCCGGAATATGTGTTGCATCTGCCTGGTGGAGACACAAAGATCCTGTGCCGCAGTTTTGAGAACTGGTCACGCATCATCGGTCTGAACTTGTCGTTCGTCCTCGCCGATGAAATCGACACTGTGAATCCAAGCGTGTGTTCAAGGGCATTCCCGAAGATTCTTGGTCGCTTGCGGTCCGGCAACGTCAGGCAGTTCGCAGCAGCGTCTACGCCCGAAGGTTTCAGATGGATGTGGCAAACCTTTGGTTCGGATGACGCGGCAAAGCACTCTGATCGCAGATTGATCAGAATGCGTACGGCAGACAATCCACATCTGCCGCAAGACTTCATCGAGCGACTACGCGCGAACTACGACCCATCACTTCTCCAGGCGTACCTGGAAGGTCAGTTCTGCAACCTCACAACTGGTCAGGTTTACGACCGATTTGATCGAGCCAAACACGTTTCAGCACTATCTGAACAGGAATATCAGAACGAGCCACTACGTGTTGGCGTCGACTTCAACATCGGCAACATGAGCGCAGTCATCGGTGTCCGTCTTGACAACAAACTTCACCTGATCGACGAGATCAGTGGCGCTCATGACACCGACGCCCTGGCACAAGAATTACGCCAAAGATTTCCCGACTCCGTTGTCTATGTCTACCCTGACGCATCAGGCTCGGCACGATCTACGAATGCCAGCCGCACAGACATCCAGATCTTGGAATCATATGGTTTCAGCAACCAATCACCAAAGGCGAATCCTCCCATCCGTGATCGGGTGGCTTCTGTACAAGCTCTTCTGGAGAATGGGAAAGGCGAAGTCAGGCTTCAGATAGCACCACGCTGTAAGCGCACAATCGAATGCCTCGAACTGCAGAGTTACACGGAAGCCGGAGATCCTGACAAGGACGCAGGCTATGACCACATGAACGATGCATTGGGCTATCTCGTCTACAGAGACTTCAGCATGCTCAATGCGCGTGCTGGTCGTGGTACTGGGATTAGGCTTTACTAAACTGCAGGCATCGCGCGGGTTTTAGCTGTGTATTCAGGGTTTTCTGGGCGGCAACGTATTGGCAACGTCACTCAGGTGAACGATCCGAATACAGCGTGGGTAAACATGGAACCCCATTGGGGTTTGATTGAAACACTTCTAGGCGGCACATACAAGATCAGAAAAGGCCATAGAAAGTTTTTGCCGCAAGAGCCAAGAGAACTTGATGAGTCCTATGACAACAGACTACAGAGATCCGTTCTTGCGCCGTACTACTTGCGTTTAGAGCGGATGCTTGCAGGCATGCTGACTCGCAAGCCAGTGCGTCTCGATGACGTGTCAGACGTTATTCGTGAGCAACTTTTCGACGTTGATCTGCAAGGCAATGATCTACAGACTTGGTTGTTCGCCGCCAGCCGTCAATGCATTAGGTATGGCCACGTTGGCGTTCTTGTAGATGCGCCTGCAGCAAGCGAAAACGGCCGTCCATATTGGGTCAGCTACACGCCTCGCGACATACTCGGATGGCGTAGTGAGATCAAAGATGGCAAGCAAGAATTGACGCAATTGCGCTTGTCAGAAAAGATTGTCGTCCCAGACGGACTGTACGGCGAGAAGCAAGTTGAGCAAATCAGGGTACTAACTCCAGGCGCTTTCGAGATTCACCAGAAAGATCAGAAGGGCGATTTTGTTGTTGTCGACGAAGGTCGAACAAGTTTGAGCGAGATTCCGTTCAGCGTTGCCTACTCGAATCGCATGGGCGTGCTGGAATCAGTACCGCCTTTGGCTGATATCGCAGAGCTGAACTTGCAGCACTATCAAGTTCAATCTGACCTTTCCAATCAGCTGCATATCTCGGCTGTTCCGATGCTTGCGTTGTTTGGCTTCCCTGCAGCAGCAGAAGAGATCAGCGCAGGTCCAGGAGAGGCGTTAGCACTGCCAGAGGGTGCGGCTGCTCAATATATCGAGCCAGCAGGCAACAGCTATGACGCGCAATTCCGTCGACTAGAGCAGATTGCTGCGCAGATCAATGAACTCGGTCTTGCTGCTGTTTTGGGGGCAAAGCTCGTCGGCGAGACAGCAGAAGCTAAGCGCATCGACCGTAGCCAGGGCGATAGCACCATGATGGTTGTCGCACAGCAGATGCAAGACCTGATCGACAACAGCTTGCGATTCCACGCGGATTACATGCAAGAGCGAAATCCAGGCAGCAGCCTCGTTAATCGCGACTTCATGGGTACGCGACTTGAGCCGCAGGAGATTCAAGCATTGCTGCAGCTCTATACGGCTGGAACCATCACGCAAGAGACCTTACTGCTTCAGCTAGAGGCAGGAGAGGTACTAGGCGACGACTTCGATGTCGAACAAGAGCTTGAGGCGACACAAGCAGGTGGATTGATCGAAATCAATCAGCCTGAACCAAGGCCGCAAGCGGCAGAAGAAGCCACAATGCCAGCAGAGACGTCGGAGACTGAGGATGAGTTGGCTGGATAATTTGCGGAACGGCGAAAAACGAGATCCGATCAACCGGCTTCTGTTTTTTTCCAAGCAGGAGCTGGCGGAGCAGGCATATGCAGTGATTCGAGTTACTTGGTACAACCAAGGAAAAATTTGCGGCGTGTCGGAGACTTCTATCGGCACTTTCGACAAAGACGTGATTGCTGAGTTTTCTGATCTCGTCGGCAACGCGCTTCGGGCTGGTTGTGATGTCTCAGTGGCTTGCATCGATGACCCGCAATATCTCGGCATCTATGAGTCATGAGCGAGCTTCGCGAGGTATTCCGTAACGCGATTGACCTCAACCGCTATAGCAATAGTGTGTCCCGACGCCTGATCCGTGCATACAACGACGCTGTACTAGACGCTATTGATCAGCTTCGTGGGATTGACGAGCTTGCGTCGCCCGTCAAAGCTGCACGGCTTCGGGCGATCCTTGCGCAACTAAACGAGTCGCTACGCACTTGGTCTGGCGACAGTATTGCCACGATGACTCAGGAGCTACAGGGTTTAGCTGTACTCCAGTCTGAATTTGCTGCCGAGCAACTACAAAAAGCGTTGCCTGCTGGCGCTGCTGCAACAGTTGGCACGGTTGAGATCAGTCCAGCGTTAGGGCAAGCAATCGTGACGACTCAGCCGACCGTTGCTGGCGTTGTCAATCTCAGCGACAGCTTCGATCGTATTGCCACTAATCCGATCATTTTCCAATTAACGGTCGGACAAGAGATCAGCCTTCCAAACGGTGAAGTAATACGCGACGCGTTCAGCAAGATGTCTGACAGGCAGGCGGAGCTGTTCAGTGTTGCTGTTCGGAACGGTCTGCTCGAAGGTGAATCAGTGCCAAGCATTGTTCGCAGGCTGAAAGGACGTTTAACCAAGCAGCAGCGTGGATCGATTGACACGATCATCGCCGCAGGCGGCCAAGCCACCAGCATTCCGAACAATCAGATCAGAGCCATCGTTCGGACCAGTGTCAATCAGGTGGCTACTGCGGCTGATCGCATCATTGCTGCTGAAAACCCTGATGCAACGGCAAAGTACCGCTATACGGCAACGCTTGACAGTCGTACCTCAGCTATTTGTCGTGCCTTAGACGGCAAGGTGTTTAAGCACGGCCAAGGTCCATATCCGCCTCAGCACTTCAACTGTCGTTCGCGTTACGTCAACATCCCGATCGGTCTTGAGAAAGAGTTTGAGGAAGCCCGCGAAGACTACGGCGAGTGGTTGAACAAACGCGGTGCAGATGAAACTGCGGATGAACACCTATTGAGGAAGGCGCAAGTCTTTGGCTTCTCAGGCAAAAAAGGCAGAGATGAGAAACCGTCTGAGTTTTTTGCGCGGGTAAGGCGAAGCCCTGGTGGACAAAGGGCGCGCATCTTCGACAACCTCGTCAGAAAGTTCGGCCCATCTGACGCGATTCGAAAATTTGTTGCCAAAGACGGCTCAGAGCTAACCTTGGATCAGTTACGCGACCGTGGCTATGGCCCCTCTGCCAGCTAAATACAAGTTCACTGTTCAAGGCGAAGAGGCGAAAGCCAAGCCGAAAGCTGCTTCTAAAAAGAAAGCTGCTAAAACAGAAGAGCCAAAAGGAGACGAGTGATGCCCGGTTATCACGGATCCAAGAAGCCTCAAAAGCCAATGGGCAAAGGTAAGAAGAAGAAGGCAGGTAAGAAAAAATGAAAAAGGGATCTCGGGTTAGCTGGACCTATCAGGGCAAACGGACCTATGGCGTTGTAACGAGCGTTAAGGGCGAAGGTGCTTACAGCATCAAGGGACCATCTGGCGGCACAGTCACTCGACGTGGCGCTAAAGGCGATCCGATCATTGCGATCAAATCTGAAAGCACTGGCAATCCTGTGCTCAAAAAGCGGTCACAACTTCGTTCTGCGCCTAAGCGCAAATGACGATCAAGCGTGGCGGCCATACGTTTGCGGGCTTTGATAAACCCATCCGTACGCCGAAGCATCCGAGCGGCAAGTCTCACGCTGTTGTCGTTAAAGACGGCGATAAACCGAAGCTCATTAGGTTCGGGCAGCAGGGTGCTAAGACGAAGCGTCCGCGCAAAGGCGAGAGTGCTGCGGACAAGGCTAAGCGCGCATCGTTCAAAGCACGCCACGCAAAAAATATCTCGAAGGGGAAGACATCTGCCGCATATTGGGCAGACAAAGTAAAGTGGTCGTGAAAACAACCTTACGGGTTATTCATGTCTGAAGAGCAAAATCAGGAGATTACGTCTCCTGCGGCTCCAAACAATTCCGAAGTGGATGCACT
>MDSZ01035347.1_pt1 | contig 11449 bp, 13 predicted proteins | sample 811201 | NCBI WGS metagenome assembly MDSZ01 (sample SAMN05326647, study PRJNA326480) | marine metagenome | isolation source: seawater | place: Indian Ocean: North | collected 2010 | reverse complement strand
ATTCAGCTTCAGCATCAATACTGTGGTAAGCATTTAAGTCTTGAGCGAACTCAGGAGACCAAACTGCCTTTAACTTTCTAGTCTTAGCAACAATAGCTTCACTTCTTAATTGTACATCGATTTCTGGAATCTGGATATCACCAGCAGCATCCTTATCAGGGTTACCACCAGTAGTATCTTCAAAGTCACCTCTTGACGTATCAGCAGGTTGTGCTTTATAGTTCAAGAATAATGATGAAGAAGCTCCACCAGCACCTGGAGATAAGTTTAAGAACATTGATGCAGAAACTGCAACGCTGTCAGATACGTTATCTGTAAGTACTACTTCGTTTCCATTTGCATCAGTTAAGAAGTTAAATTGACTGATGTTATCAGCAGCATCAATAGATGAACCAGTTATAGCCCATGATCTTACTGACAATTTGTCAACATTACTTAAGTCACCGATACCAAACGATACTTTTGTTAATTTAATTGGGGCATCACCAGTTTTTGCTACCAATGCAGTAATTGCACTAGATGCAGAATATTGGTCGCTATCAAAGTCAGCTTCTTTCCAAGATGCAGTTGCAAATGTTAAACTTGCTCTTGTTGCTGATTTATCTTTGATTGAATACCCATATCTTCCTGCACCGTAAAGACCACCAGCTGGGTCGCCTGATGCAGATGTGTTTCCGAATATATCGGAACTTTTGGTAAATCTATTACCATCATTGATTCCTTCTGCTGAACCGTATTTGAAATCTAAATAAAATACTAGTCCAGAAGGAAGATTCATTGGCTGAACACTAACAAAATCCTTTGCAGCAATTTCACTAAATATTCTTCTAACTAATGGAAGAGCAACACCTGACCATTGTTCAGATGATGTAGTTGTACCAGTAGATGAGTTTTCATCGATAAGTTGTCTTGCTTGGTTTTCAAGTAAAACAGCCATACCAGTTTTATCGTACTCGTGTGCGATACCCTCTAATAGTCCAGTCTTGTTCCATTTATTAGTAAGATGTTTAGTAGCATCTTGTTGCTTTCTCATTTGAGTGCCAGCTTCATTTAATAAGTTGCCTATATTTGACATTTCATTTCTCCTTATAGAATGTTAGCTAATTTCTTAAACCTGTTAGATAGCGTTGTACCTTCACTGATAACAGTCTTAGCAGACTTAGTACCTTTTGTTGGTTTTGACGCAAATCCTTCAGTTACTCTCTTTTTAGTTTTAACTGGACTTTTGAAAGACTCAGCTAAAGTTGTGTAAATTAATTTTACCTCTCTAACGTTAGTTGCTCTATCGAATGTTTCGATAACTTTCATTTTTTGACCTTCAGATAAGCCATTACTTCTAAACAATTTGTTTGAAAATAATAGTTTAGCATTTAGAAGATTTACCTCATTAAGAGTTTTTCTCATTTCACTAATAGTGTTATAAGCTTCTCTTAACTTAGATTCAGGTACCATTTCTTCCATTTCGTCAGTGTCATCTTCTTCCATTTCGTCATTTTCGTCGTCTTCTTTCAACGCCTTAATAACTTCCTGAATGTCGATGTCTTCCTCCATTTCGTCGGTTTCCTTTTCATCATTCATTGCCATTTCATCCTTGTCAGCCATTTCATCAGCAGCCATTTCATCAGCAGGTTCATCAGCAGGTTCATCCATAGGAACGTCTTCAGCACTTGGTTCTTCAACCTCCATGTCGTCGTCAGTTTCTAATTCTTTGATGATTTCGGCCAATTCGTCCTCCATCTCATCAGTGTCCTCTGCCTCATATACCTCGTCAGTTTCCTCTTCTTCCATTTCATCAGTTTCAGCTTCAACCATTTCTTCAGTTTCTTCAGCGTCTGCTGCTTCATTCATATCGTCTTCAACTTCCATTTCATCCATTTCTTCGCCCATATCGGCCGTTTCTTTTTTGGTTTCCACGTTGTCTGCTAAATCCGATGAGTCTGATGCATCAGCTGAAGGCGCTTTGTTGTCGCCTTTTCCAATTTCAGAAGATCCTACTGCCTCCTCCATTTCATCAGTGTCATCATCTTCTTCCATCTCTTCCGAGATTTTCTTAGATAACATTGATTGAAGTTTCGGAGTGAAAGCTTCTTCAAGAGCAAGTTTAGCGTTAGCGATTGCAGTTTCACGAACAGCTTTAGCGTCCGCAATAGCTTCTTTAAGCAAATCACTTTTTGCCATAATTGTTCTCCTTTAATATTTGTTACAGGAAATATAGTTATTTGGAACTATAATAGAATTAATATAAATTATTTGTGACCACTATATTTGAGGTTGATAGTGTATTATATTTGATAAATATATTTGTATATACTAAAAGTGTGTATTTTTAACTATAAAAATGAAAAAAGGGAGAATAAATCTCCCAATTAACTTATTGTGCTTGTCCGTTTCTAATTACTGTCCAACACGGGTGAAGTTTTTCATACCGCTTTCTATCTCTCTCCTTTTTCTTTTGAGCTCTGATAGCTTGTTGTTTCTGTTTGCGTTTCTTTGCTGAAGGTTTTTCAAAATATCTCCTTTCCCTCAACTCACCAAACATGTCAGTGTCTTTTAATTGTCTTTTCAAAATCTTTAATGATTTTTCCAATGCTCCTGGTGATGCATTTGGTACTTTTACCCCATTTGCACATCCAGGTAGAACAAAGTCCGTTCTCTTAATGTAATTCTTAATTACTTGACCATTTCTGGTTCTAGGCTTAAATCTACTCATATACGTTTATTTTATTGTTAAAAATTATTAGTAGTAATATAACAAAAAAATCCCATAATAAAAAATTATTATAGGACTTTTTTTAGTAGCGATGATTTATTTTTTTATAGCGGCTAGCTTCTTAAATCTATTTTCTGTTCTCTTAGCAACATTACCTAATTTATGGTGAAGATATTTATCTGACTTATCAGTGTCGCCATCATTATCAATATCTTTATCAGGTAAATCTTCAAAATCCATTGCTGCTTCTTTATCATCAATATTGTCAAGCTTTTCTGCAATGTTAAAGTATTTGCCAAGTTTGTATCCCATATCTTCATATAGTGATTCCATTCTTTGTTGCATACCACTCATTTCTCTTGCTGTTTTATTGAACAATGATAATGATTCACCTAAGCTTTTCATATCACGTTTTACTGATACGCCATCAAACCAATCAGCAGTTTCGCCAATTGTAATTTTTTGTGCTTTTTCAACAAGTTCAGTAATAGTTTCAATAGCTTCATTTATTTCAGAAGTTCTATATATTTGTTTTCCAAAATTGTTAAATTCTGAAATTGCCTTTATGAATTCTTTCTTTTCCTTAACTGTAAAAGATTCATCTTTGATATTTTCATATAGTTTTTTAAGTTTCATTACATTCTCCAATTAACAGTGGCCACATGTACCACCACATTTGCATGAGTGCTTTGTGTGATTTATAGAACACTTTCCAGTTGTTTCACAAATGATTTCTCTAATTATATTATTTATTGAATCAAACCTATTCATAGGAGATGATAGATTTACGGATTCATTCATTGGTTTCATAAATGCTCCGTGTGTAGAAGGGTTTGATACAAAGTCCCAACATATTAATTCAAAATCATCTTGTACTTCAACAGTACCTTCACCAAGTTCCCTAACTGAACCTAATCCTCTACTACTTATTCCTAACTTAATTCCTGCACGTAATAGTTCCTTAAGTATTTTTCCACTTGGTGTATCTAATATTTCAACTTTACCAACAACGTCGTTATCTTGAAACCAACAATCTAAAACATTATGGCTTGCATTTGATAAATTTACTACTGATGATTCAGGATGATCCAGTTCTCCAAGAGCTCGTCTCTCTGCAACTGGTCCTTTTTTATACTCAGCAACTTCCCTAGCCAAAATATCTTTAGGATATACCCTACCATTTTGGTTTTTGGCACCTGCCCTTTGTAAAACACCTTGTAAAATTACACGTCCACCATTTTGTTGTTCGGACTCAGTAATCATTTGTGGAGTTATATCAAAGTTAGTATAATCAACTAGTAAACTTTTCATAAAGCGTCCTTCTTATTGGTTACTAAATCTTTTATATTTATCAGATATTCCTCTGTCATCAATTGTTTGTGCTGGGTCATTAACACCTGTATCACCAGTACTATCTGTGAATGTATCAAATCCAGTTGTTGTCACAGCAATTGATGCAGTTGACGTTAACCTTGATGATTCAGCTGATGAAGATACCAATCCTTTATATACATTTGTAACTATAAGAGTTTCACCACGTGAACTAGTAGTTGCAGTAAAGTATGTTGCAGCTGTTGCATTAATAGTATCAATCATTGCAGTTGCAGCCGATGCAGTTATATTTGGATTGTCAGCTGTTGTATATGAAGAAGTATGTACCTCATCAAAATAAGTTGCACCTGACCCATCTTTTCTTTGTAGTAAATCTGCATACACTGAAGAATTACCTGACACTGACGAAGAAACGAATACATATGCATATCTTTGTCTATTGTGTAAAAATGGTTCACCATCAGTAACAGATTCTAGTTCAAAGTAGTAATTGTGTAAACCACCACCTGCAACTCCATTTGCATAATATGGGTCAGCACCAACACCTTCCCATGTAAGAGTAGTTACTTGGTTTGTTAAACCAGTTATTTTTTTCTTGTTTCCAGTTGGTTGCGCAATATTTACATAGTTAAAATATTGTTCAGCCATATACTGCTCACGAAGATATTCCGCTTTTGCTTTGTGGACATTTTCTTCAGCAAGTTTTTTGTTTTGTGGAAATCGTAGCCATTGATTCCATGTTAAAATTTGTAAAGCCATTTTCATCATCTCCTAAAATTTATATTACAATGTTGTCGGATAAGGCGTAGTATCCGGTTCACCTAAACTTGTGTTTATAGTTGCATTTTCCAGCGGAGGATTTGCCGTAACAGTTTCTGTTGCAGGGTCACCCATTAATGGATTAATACTTGCTTGTTCCAACGGTGGATTTGCTGTAACTGTTTCTGTTGCCGGGTCACCCATTGTAGGTGCAATAGTTAAAGTTTCTAATCTTCCACTAATTGTTTGATTATTAACTGTCTCTCCCGAGGCTGGTATTGCCATATCTGCTAGTCCTGGCATATTATGCTCCCCATACTGCTCTTTTACGATATAAAGAAAAATATACTTCAGCTATTTCTTTTCTGATAAGCTCTCTAATTTTCTTCATATCTGCAGGTGAAATTTCTTCTGATATTGTCATGATGATAAATTCCTTAATCTTGCAGAAATTCTATTCATTCTTTCTGATATCTTTCCTAAATTCTTTCTTGTAGATTTCCAATACTGTGTACCATCTACTCCTGCTTCTGTTTTTAATTTTATATTTCTATTTACTATTCTTTCTATTTGAAGTAATCGTTTTGATACTTCTCTTATTGCACCATTAACCTTTTGCTTTGCATTAAGAGATTCATCTTTTTTATACTTATTATAGTTAAGACCATAAATTTCTCTAAGAACATCACCATGAGAAATTTTCTTTTCACCAACAACCTTGTACCCTGTACTTGCAGTTGCGTTTTTCTTTCTTTTCTTTTTATCCTTTTTTGTTTTTCCACTAAAAGCATAAGGTGTTTGATAACCTGCAACATTTCCTGTTACACTCATTTCATCAAGGTCTTCATCCTTTTCAGTTTCTTGGATGTCATATTCACCTTCGAGTATTTTTTCAACTAATGTATCAAACTTTTTTATTAATGACATTTCTACACTCCTGAATAAGTTCATAATATCTTAACAAAGTAACTAGGTGGTTTTCCTTAATTACCTTTAACGTTGAAAATGATTTTAGCTGGTTAACAACTTCATTTAATTTTATCTTAACTACTCTATCACCTATCTTATTTCCAATTTTTGTTAAATCATTTTCAATAATAGGTAACTTTGATTTTACAAATTCTGCTAAAACTTTTGTATTTGAAACATTATTAATATATTTCTTTAATATTAATTTTTGAGATTCATTTAATGATTTTCCATATTTTTCATTAAATTTATCAACTAATATTTTATAAGATAAAAGTCTTAGTTCTTCATTTTGTTTTGAGTACTCATTTATTAATTCTGCAGGTGCCTGTGTTGGCTCATGCTTAACCTTTCCTCTTGTAATATGCTCAAGAAGAGTAAAGTGGTTATTTACTGAATTGATAGGGTTTACTTTTTTACGACCAGTTTCTTGTTCAAACATTTTATAAATTGTTGCTTGTACTTTATAATCTGGTATTCTTTGATTAAAAAATGATTTTAAGTCATAGTGATTTTTTATCTCTCTAATCAAATTATACTTTTCACCCTTTATATTTCTATTACTCAATTTACTTCTTTCTGTAAGTACTGCATTAATAAATCTTTCTGCTTTGGTATCTCTATCAAATGTTTCTTTTACTAAACCTTGATATAATACCAATTCCTTTCCTAAAGATGTAGAACCATTAAAATATTTATTTATCATATTTAATGATTTTGATTTCTTTACACCCTTAAGAGTATCGCTTGCAGTTTGTCTTACCAAAAGCTCGAATAAAATTCCAGTATTTTTATACTTACTGTGCTTTATCATGTTTTTCCACTTATAAATTTATACTCATATATAAATATAATGTTACATTCAAACTATTGTAGTTTTTCATCATCAATGATGTTTTTTTCATCTAATAAGCTTGGTTCACCAACATTATTTTCATTATACAATTCACTAATAACTTTTTTCTTATTAAACTTTGCATCCAATGACTTTTTTATTTCAGTTGACACTGTTCGCCTATCACGATTATTATAATCTTGTGCTAAAGTTTTATTTCCTAATGGGTCTCTACCTCTTGCTGATGAATCAGTTCCTGGTTTTGGACCTTCTTCTGGCCTTCCTCGTGTTTCCTCATCCGTACCAAATATTGCAGTATCACGTGGTTCTAAATTCTTTTCTGGGTCTAGAGTTGCAAGAGTATGTGGAGTTCCTAATGCTTCACCAGACTGTGCCGGGTCATTACCTTCCATTTTTATTTGCTCACGTCTAAACTGTTGCTTTAAGTCATTTATAACTCGTTGCTTTTCAGTATTTGTTCTTGACCTGATAGGTTAAATATATTTTTGTATATCCAATCTTCTGACATCATATTAATGTCTTTCATTGAAGATGCCAAATTAACTTTACTATTCCAAAGTTCAATTTTTTCATTTTCAGCAATTGTTGATGTATTTGTTAATGATAGGTCAAAATTAACTAAATCAGACTCATGATAACCTTGAGTATATAAATGTACAATTGCAATTTTTGTTAATTCACTAACAACAATTTTTTGTATTCTTTCAATTGTTCTAGCAAACCTAACATCTTCAGCAGCCAATGTAGCCTTTCCTTCTACATTTTCATCATATCCTAAAAATGCTTTTGGTATTTTCAAACCAGCCATCATTTTATTTCTTAAGTATTCAACATCATCAGTACCATTAAATTCCATTCCACTCAATGATTCTATTTCAGTTCCACTTTGGCCACCTCTAACTGGAAGGTAATAATCTTCCAACATGTTTTGTATATTGAATTTTAAGTTATAGTCCCCAGTCTTTTCATCAACAAATGGTGCCTTTTTCATTTTGTTGATTGTTTGTTGCATATAATTATCAACTTCACTTGGAGGTATATTTCCAATATCTATTTTGAACACTCTTCTTTCAGGTGCACGCATAATTCTGTGAATCAACATTGCGTCTTCCATAAGAGTTAATTGTTTCCAACCTTTTCTTGCAGGTTCAACCATAGACCTTCCATAAGGTAAAAAGTTTGTATCTCCTAATAATCTAAAATGTGCAACTTCATAGTTTTCCAAATATTCTTTATGAGACATATTTGAACCATAAATTTGTCCACCTTGTGATTCATCAACAACAAACCTAACATATTCTGGTTGATTTGGGTCTATACCTTCTTCACGTATAACATAGTAAGAAGACATAGGGTGTACGTTTGTAACACCATACTTTTCAGTTATATCTAATTGTAAATAAAAGTCACCATACTTTACAAGGTTTCTAATCCAAGGGTGAAGATTAAATTCAATATTCATTACATCATAAAATAAATTATGAAGTGTTTTCTTTATATCATCGTTTGATGTATTAATAGTTAATATGTCACCAAATTCATTTTTTACACAACATTCATCTGCATAAATGTCTAGTGCTGAAGCTATAATTGGATCCATATCCATTGCTTCGTAATCGTTAAATAATTCTATTCTTAATGCAACATGTCCTTGACCTGGTTGGTAAACTGAGTATGCTGCTGATGGTGAATGTAACCTGTTGTATCTATCAACCAATCTATTTGTTTCAAGATTTCCTGATGACTGTATTCTTTGTGTGTCGACAACCTTTAACCCAGTACCAACTCTACGCATAATTACGCCTGTTGAAAATAGTTTTCTTAATCGCCCAAAAAGAGTTTTGTCTGCCATTTATTTTCTCCTATATAACCTATTTTATTAACCAACTAATATCTTCGTCATTACCCTTAATCTTCATTGACCAATCTGTGTTTGGATTTACAGATGAGTATACTCCGGTTTTGGATATTGAACTTAATGCCTTTCTATTTAGAGAAATACCTTCATTCCTAAGCTTAAGAGCAGTATCCCTTACCCATAGGCCTATTCCTAAAGATATTACCAAATCATCATTATAGCCATTTTGTGCCTCAGCCTTATGACCGTTCCATATGAAAACTAATAGTTCATCTAATAGTCTTTTTGACCTAACAATGAATGACTTTTCTCTAAAATAAATATCAATCTTCGATATTAAAAGTGGTCTTGTTTTTGCAGATGTTGTAAAACCTGGCGTCATTTGACTTTTATCTTTTAAGTCATAACCTTTGGTTAGTTGAGTAGTTGCATCTACTACTCCATCTTGTTTATATGTATAATATAAATTTTTATAATCTCTATCTATTGCACTTTGAATTGAACCCCAACCAACATTTGCATTTTCAATAACTAATAATGCATCGTTATATTCAGTTGCAACTCCAACCAACATGTTACCAAATTCCTTTGGTGTTAATTGTCCTCTATACTCTGCTACTTGAGAACAATCGTCAATATCTATTACATGAAATGCTGAGTAGTCTGAACCATCACCTCTAGCAACATCGGCTACTACCATATATGATTTACTATAGTTTGGCTGTTCCCATATCCAATAGTTTCCATCAAAACCTCGAGTTTCAACTGGGTCTTGTGCATGTGTCTCTCTATACCACTCAATAAGATTACCATCAACAACAGTATTACCTGAACTAACAAAATCACAATCACATTCTTGTGCAGCCATTTTTGGACCAAGTAATTCATCTTGTTGGTCTCTCCAATCTTTATCACGTTCTGGGTGTAAACTCCAGTGCAGTCTAATTGTATTAAATAGATTTTCACCGGCTTCTGCCTTTGTCCAAGTTTTATGAAAAAAGTTTCCAACACCATTTGGAGTAGATAATACAATTGCTTTACCACCAGTTGCAAGAGTTTGCTGTGCTGATGCCCATATTTCGTCAATCTTATCAATAAATGCAGCCTCATCCATTACTAATAGTGATAGTGCTTCAGAACGACCTGCATCTCCAGCAGCAGACACTGCCTTTATTTGTGAACCGTTTTTGAATCTTAAACTTAATTTATTGTCCTCTGTACATTGACCCTTTAACCAACTGGGTAAATAGTCATGCATTATTCTAACCTTTGTTACAAGATTTTTTGCAACATCTTGTTTGGTTGCAATAACTAAAACATTAAAGTCCTCATTAAATAACATTGACCATAATGAATATCCAGCAGATAGTGTAGATATACCTAACTGCCTTGACTTCAATATGATATTGTAATCATTTCCTTGTAGTTGTTGTAAAGTCTTTTCCTGAAATGGATATAAATTAAAATTTATTTTTCCACGAGTTGGATGTTGAATTTGGCAATACTTACGCATGAAGTGTACGGGGTCAGATGAACACCGCTTATACTCTTCACGAATAATATCTTTTATTGATTTTTTATTGCTCATACATATATAAATATATATGAAAAGGTTAATAAATTAAAAAAAATGAAATTATTTTTCTTGTTTTGAACCCTTTCAATCAGGCTTACTTATTAGATTTCGTTTTAGTCTTTTCTAGTGAACGACCACCAAAGTATGCACCAATAACTGTAATCAATACTAATTGAAGTAGGTCTGTCCATTTCTCCTCGACCTCAAATGCTATTGTACCTGCATCAATAAATATTAGTAACATAGTACACACTATTAAAAATATAAGAACCATTGGCCTTACATTTTTTGATAACCAGGAATCAGAATTCATATCTGCATTCCATCTATCTGTTATATTTTTCTCCATTGCCGCTTCATGGTTGGCAATGAGTTCTTTCATTTTTCTTTTTGCTTCTAGTTTTTCTTCTTTTGAAGTTGTCAGATTATCAAGTACACCACCAACTGATTCTACCAGTTCTCCAGCTCCACCTGAAAATAATTTTCCTAATCCTAAACCCATAACGTATTCTCCTTAATTATATTAATGAATCCAATCTTGAAGAACTTAATGTTATTGGTTCACCAAGAAGTGCTGCCTTAAATTCTTGTTCAGCCTTTTTCTTTTTAACCGTTAAATCTCTTAATTGATTTTTATACTGTTCTTTCTTTTTTGGATTTTTTTCGGCAATAAACTTTTTAACAATAGTCTGCATTTTAAGTTCTATTTTTTGATATTCCTCAGTTGCCTTTTGGAATCTTTTAGAAATAGAAGCTTCTTTTATTTTGCCGATTTCTTCAGATACTATTTTTGATATTGCAGACCTTTTCATAAGTATATCCTATTTTATATTTTTTTTCATCCATTGAACCATGTAAGACATTAATTCCTTTTGTGCAGGTTTTATATCACTTGGTTCTGTCATAGGACCTCTTTTCCAATCTAACCATGAATCTTTAACTAAAGCTAAACCTTTATTAAGGTCTCTCATAATTTCAATATACTCTTCTTTAAGTTGTTTTTTTGATTCATTTAATGCAGGGTCCTTTTCAGCTTTCATAGGTGAATTTTTTGGAGCTCCTTTTTTTAATGTACCAAAAACTTTGAACTCTCTAACAATTGAAATATATTCTCTATCTTTATCAATTTTAGACAATGCTTGTTTCATTTCTTTGTATGATTTTTGAATTCTTCTAGCCTCTTCAACAATTCTTTCCAAATAATATTTCTCTTCACTCCAAGCATTCTTATCGCCACTCGTTAATCCTTTAGCCTTGTCTTTTTCTGCACCTTTGATTGCCTGATTTTCGTAACTTTTTATATTTACGATTGCGTTTGTCATATTGCCGTATGCATTTTGTAGTATGCTACTTGCGCTTCTCCAACTATCCTTCACCTTTCCTTGCTTT
>MDSZ01022633.1_pt1 | contig 11450 bp, 19 predicted proteins | sample 811201 | NCBI WGS metagenome assembly MDSZ01 (sample SAMN05326647, study PRJNA326480) | marine metagenome | isolation source: seawater | place: Indian Ocean: North | collected 2010 | reverse complement strand
TTAAATTCTTTTAACTCTATGTTGTCTTTTGTTTCCATACTACAAAGATAAGAAATTTATATTAGTTTACCAAATTTTCTAGTTCTTGTTTTACTTTTTCATACCCAATTTTTTTGTGGTCAATATACCCATTAACATCAAAAATATATTTTCTACATCGGTTATTGGTTAAACATTTTATTTGGTATACTTTCTCCTTATCTCTTGTCATGTACACTTCCACAATACTATTACTTAGATGTTGTGTGTGTATTAATTTATCTTTTTTCATTTTTTATATTTTTTATCTTCCTACCTCCCCAATATAATTTTCTTTAGTTGACTGCCAAGACATATCTATTACATCCCAATAAAATAACTGTTCTTTCTTGATTCGTTGTTGGGTGGTAAGATTTTTATACCTACGAATCGCTTTTGGTTTCCACCATCGACAAGTATATTCTACGTCATCTATAAATTTTTGTTTCATTTTTAAATTACTTTCTTCCACTTCTCCTCTGAGAAACTCATTACCATTATCATACATCATAGCTAAATAAACACCTCTTTTAAATCCATGGTCATAAGTGGAAGCTTTTATACCACAATGTTTAAAAACTTTATTAAGTATATTTTGTTTAGGTCCTGTAGCATTTATCGCTTTATGATGTTCTTCAGGGTGATTATTTTTTAACCAAGTATTCCAAGGTAAATAAACTTTATCATCTGGTTTTAACCTTACTTGTCCAGTAGTTTCACCCATAGTCTTAAAATGTGGCATTCCATTATACATAGAATTTATCCCATATAATGAAGTAGTACCTACAGCGATTAACTTATCACCATATTTTTCTTCCCACGCATCTCTAATTGTTTTACAAGTAGTTAATGCCGCTACTAACTTACCCATTAACATATTATAACCACCTGGTTGTGTGGAACAGATAGTAGTAGCTATCGCTGTATTATTTAATTTGTGTTGGTCGAATTTATTGGTTTTATCCCAACCTATATAAGCGTCTCTGACTTTAATACTTGTTACATCAGAACCTAAACAGATTAAACCAAGGACTTTTTGGGTTTTTCTATCCCTAACCCAAAACTTCATATTTCTACCAGGATTTGCAACCCACTCCATTGTATGAATAAGTTTACGATAGTTTACCCACTCGGTAACACCTTTACCCTGTGTAGCTATTTCCACATAGGGTTCTAGGTTTTCTATTTCCTGTATAGTTTGTTCTATATTATAAATATCAGTGGGTTTCCATAGATTTTTTTGGTAGGATAGTAGTTTCTTTTTTATTTTACTCATTTTCCCACCTTTATTCATTTCTTGCCATTTTTTATAAAGAGTTTGTTCTTGTACTGTCATCTCCTTAAGCATATCAAGATTATCGATGAGTTTTTGTTTCATCTCCTCAAAATTAAATTCTTCTTCCGTGTTAAATAAGTTTAATTGTTCATTCATATTTTAGGGTCTTTATATTTTAATATAAGATATTTTATGAAGAAATACAACGCAGTAGAAACACACATAACCACCCACATAATACCTAATATTTGACCTATTAATTCTGTCATTTTATACTCTTTTTGACGTTCCTATTACTTGGTAGTAGTCTTTTTTACCTTCAAAATAGTCTTGTGTGAGGGTCAACATACTTTTAAACATAAATGCCCCACTAGTTTGTTTTTCACACTTGGAAAACAATTCTACCAGAGTACCTATAAGTTCTATAGATAAGGAACCTGTATTATTTAAACCAGAATATTTTTCTATTAAATCAAGAGAATATGTTAATTCATAACTATCTCTCTCTTCTTTAGTTTCAAACGGACTAACGTTATCGTAGATTTGAATTAGGTCTTTGACTAAGTCCAGTGTTTCTAAGGGGTGAACTTCACCTTTAACAATTAGGTCTACAATCCAATGAGTATGTGAAGGAGTTCTTAATCTCTTATCAGGTTCTTTATATTTTACTATAAAATCCAGGTCAGGATTTTCACCTCTAAATCCCTGGAAAATAGCTACTATTGTTCCGTCTCTCATGTTAAATTGGTTACTCGATTCTACTCTAGGACCATTTTTTATTTTATATTGTAATTTTTCCATATTATTTATTTTATTCTAAAGGATAATCAGTTTCGTTAGCACAAGGTGAGTGTCTTAGTTCATACACCCAACCACTATCAGAGTTTTCATTAAAGACTTTTATCATTTTTTTTGCCTTTTTTTCACTTTTAAGTTCTAGTATCTGACTTAACCCATCTGTCATTAAGACATGAACAGTTTTCCCATTCTTATCTTTCATTTTTTTTATAATATTATATCCCATTTTATTTTTTTTTAATTACACTACAATTATACGAAAAAAAAATTAAATAGCCAGTTTATATTGTATTTTTTTTTACTATATTTTTAACATGGGATGTAAAAATTGTAAAAACAAAAAAAGTATTATAAATAATACCAGTGATAATAGTAAAATAGTTTTTGTTACTTTGGGTGCGATTTTTATTCTCGTTCCATGGGTTATGGGGGTGGAAAAATTATTTTATATGGTAAAGGATTTTATTCTTTCACTTTTTTAAAATTATCCTCTTGTTGTAATTTGTGTAAAATTTCAATCTGTTCCTCGGTTATATTTTTAGGATTTATAATTTTTAACTTAACTAAGAGGTCACCAGGCCAGTCACCCATTTCTTTCATTCCTTTTCCTCTTAACTTATAAATCTTATCAGAATGTCCTAGTGAGGGGATATCTATTTTTACTGACCCATCAAAATGAGGTATAATGATTTCAGTACCTAATAACATGTCTAGTGGACTAATATTAGCTGTATAAATTACATCTTTACCCTCTAGTTCAAACTTTTGGTTAGGACTTAACCTTATCTCCACAAAAAGGTTTCCTTGATTACCTTGGGGTGATTCGTCTCCATATCCCGGATAACTCATTCTTTGTCCTGGTTTAATGTCTGGTGGTAGTTTAAATTTAAAAATTTGTTCCTCCGCTCTAAGTCCATGACCTACACAAGTTCCACATAAATTTTTAGGAGTTTTACCTTTACCATTACAAGCAGGACATTTTACGGATTGTATATTTCTAAAAAAATTATTTCCTGTCATCATTTGTATCCTACCTTGTCCATTACATTTACCACATACATTCCATTCTCCTCCGGTACCGTTACAACTAAAACATCTTTTTTTTCTACTGTATTTTATCTTTTTTTCTTTGGAGAAATATATGTCTTCTAGGGTTACATGTATTTTTAGATTTAAATCTTTACCGTGTCTAGGAGTGGGCCTTTGTTGTTGTTGTGTTTGATTAAAAAAACTATTAAAAATATCATCCATGCCTGGACTATCACCACCAAATTGACTGAAGGGATTACTTTTTTTATTATCATATTCTCTACGTTTTGATTCGTTTCCCAGAGTATCATAAGCTTCAGATATTTCTTTAAACTTATTTTCATTCCCACCCATATCGGGGTGATGGGTTTTAGAAAGTTTACGATAAGTTTTTTTTATTTCTTCTTGACTTGCGGTACTGTTAATACCTAATATTTTGTAATAATCTTTCATATGGTAAAAAAATATAAAATAGTTTTAATTCAGCATAATAATGTTAAAAAAGTTCTGGCTACGTCTAACGTAAAAAGAAACATTTATTCTAAGTTTAATAAATTTCTCAAAGAAAAAAAGCCTATATTCCCTGTTAATTACACAAAAAGAAAAAAGACCTCTTTTGAGTTAGGTGTGGTAAGTACCGTAGAGAGTAAATCAAAAATTTATAAAAAGGATGAGTTAGGTAGAAATGTTGAGGCTATTTTAAATTATTCTCCTTATTTTTTACACGAATTAAATAGCTATTGGATGGAAGAAAAAATTTATGACCATCAAACTAAAAAACGTATTTTTTTTAAATCTTTTATTAACACTTACACTAAAAGTAAAAACATAAAACATATTTTTACACTTAACAATAAATTAGTAGTTCAAGAAAATGATAAATATTTTTTATTTTCTCTTAAAACTACTGATGATAGTCATAGATTTTTAGATTGTATTAAAAAACATTTATATCAATATGGAAGAAGTGATTGTTTATTAGTTCCTGACACAAACACTGTTCAACGTAAAGAACTTTATAAAGTACTGGAAAGTAAGGGTTTTGATAAAAAAATGTTATATAAACATTTTACCTATTAACTCTTAATAATCGTAAATTTAATATTATCTATATAAACTATGTACCTAGAATCTAAATCAGAAGAAATTACTTTTGTGATGTTAGTGACCTCTTTAACAGAATTATAATAAGCTCCTTCATCTAACTCTAACTCTATACTTATATTTTTTATATTATTAGATATAAAATTAAATGATTGAGATATAGATGCTAGTTGTGAAAGAAACTCTTCAGTTTGTCTTTTATCCTCTGCCATTTACTTATTTTTTTAGGTCTTTTAATTTGTTCCACCAACTCTTCTCGTGAAAATTTTTGAATTTCTTTTATAAATTGTTTTTTGTGGGAGATTAGTTCTCTTTTATCTTTTCTTATCTCTCGTTCAAACCACCTCTCTAAGTCATCTTTTTTACTCATCTAACTTTAAATTAGTTTTATCTGTTGATTCAATTGGTTCTTTGGGTGTGTTAGAAAAATCAAAAGCTAATGAACGTAATGAGGACACTTCGTTTTCTTCAAATATTTTTTGTAACTCTAACATTTTAGTATCTAATAAATCTCTTTTTTCTTCATTTTCTTTATTCCATTTAACCATAGATTGTACTGTTCTTTCTACCATCATAATCCCATTTTCAGTTTTTTCACCATAAAAGGTAATTAGTTGGAACTGTTCATTACTATCATTTACTTTAGTTTGTACTTCACTACCTAGAGACTGTATAAGTTTTACTACTTCCCAGTGAGCTGGTAGTTTTAAGTCCAACATAAAAGTACCTTCATGAGTTCTAATACTATGAAAAAACTCACCATATTTAGATATTTCTTGTGATAATCCCATATTTTATGATATTAAAAATGTTAACCAGTATGACATACTTACACCCAGTAATAATTTTTCATAATTATTTAGGGTGAATGGTCTAATATTAGCCGCAAAAATAGCGACCGCCACTTTATAAGTGTAGTGTGTTATAGTTAGTGAACAAAATATAAAAATTAAATTATATACCCATCCTTCCATTTTATTAGTCTTTAGATTTTTCTAATATATCTTTTCTTAAGTCTTGCATTAAAGATTTTAAAGCCTGTGCTGTTTTTCTAGCTCTTACTCCTGCACTTTTATTTTTGTTAGTGTAGAATTTATTTGTGTCCATTTTTAAAGCGTCTACAGCTTCTGAAATTTTTTCAAGTATTTCCATTTTTTTCTAATTTAGTTGTGTTTATGTACGATTCAAATGTGGTGTATACATTTGATATATCGTTTATTTTTGTAATTATTTTTTCTGTTTTTTTAATTTTCTTTTCTATATCCATAGTGTTATCATTCAATAACATTTCTAATTCTGCTTCTAATTTTTGTTTAGTTAGAATCGTATTATTTTTGAATATTTCAATGTATCTATTAATCATACCTTTACTAGTTTTTATTAATTATAGATAAACTATGGTTGAGAGTCAACTATAAGTGATTTATCTAATATTTTATATATATCTGCTAATACGTCTAGTTCGTTTTTTGTTTTTTTTATAAACAACTTAAATAACCTATTTAGATACACATCCATTTTTTCTATACTTTCTTTATCACTATCTTTATAAAAAGACTCACTAAAAAAATTCCAAAAATATTCATAGTGTTCGCCTTTCATTTTAAAATGGATATTTTCCTGATAAAAATTATCAATATTTTTTTCCCAACACCATGTAAAATGACCTTTTTTGTCTTCTAAAGTAACAATAGCATCTTCACCTAAAAAAGTATCTTGTATAAGTAAATAAAGGGAACATATGAAATCAAAAAATAAACCAGATTTTTCTGCACTAATATTATGTGCTCTTAACCATAGGTCCATTTCTTCCATTGTTACTTGTTCAGTAACATATTTTAAAAATTGATTTGGTGTAAATTTTTTTCTTCCCATATTAAAAATATATTAATGGAGAAGAATTCGTAAAGGAAATTACAAGTTTATCATTGTGTTTTTTCAGTATAGGACCATAGTTTTTTCATATTGTCCATATCTTTTTTCACATCTTCTTTAACCTGGGTGACTTTTTGTACATCCGGGGTATACCCTCTAAGATTAGTCATACTGGATTTTTGTTTTGCAATTGCAGCTTTTTTACGTTTCATAGTTTTTTGTAATCGGTCCCCTAACTTATTTGGTACCACATTACCTAAGGCTTTACCATCTTTATCTACTTGAGCGTTACCAGTTTCCATAGCTCCACCTAAGTAGTCACTAATCCTATCTAGACTTTCAACACCATCAGCATCTTGTAGTCCCATACCCCTAAAGTCATCAATAAAGTCTTCTTCTTCAGGTGTGTTTCTATACATTGGTGATTTATAATCTGTTTTAGAATTATTTTGGTGTGGGAACTCCGGATGACTATTATTTTCAATATCTAAATAATCTTTCATTTTTTTATTTACCGATTTTACAAAGTCGGCACCTTCTTTCCCAGCCTCTTTATGAGCAGTATCAAAAGTTTTAACTGCTGTATTACTTTTAAATCCAGAAACATCCTTAAACCCTGTCTGTGTCTTTAGGGGTTTTTCTGTATATTGTTCTTTAAGTTTGTTTACTAATCTATTTTTTAGTTTTTCTTTAACATTTTCGTTAAATTGTAAGGGCCCTCCTGATTCGTAGTTATATCCACTTCCTTCACCTACATTAGGGAAAGGTCCTTGAGAACTAAAATTATATGGGTCTTTTTCCCCTTCTATATGTCGTTTGGAGTACGATAAGTCTGTTTCTCCAAGTTCTTCATCTACTATTTTTTCTACTTTGTTCTTTATTACGTTTTTAGCTACCTCTTCTTTAACCACTTTTTTCATTATGGATTCAACTTCACTTTCATTCCATTGCATTGGTGCAACAAACGCACCAGAACTCCCACTTCCTGTAGCTTCCTCTACTTCTTCTTCTTTATTGTCAGAATTTTCTTTTTGTTTTGCAGCGTCTATTAATTTTTTATATTTCATATTAACGGCATCTATCATTCTTTTAACCGCTGACTTAGGGTGACCGTTAACCCCTTTTTTAATTTTATCTATTTCTTTTTGTCTTTCAACATCTAAATCTATAGCTGTTTTATCATTTTTGTCTTCTTGTTCACCAATAACTTTATGCCATCCACTTTTAAATCCAGCTTTTTCACTTTTTTGGGCAATTCGATGTGGATGTTGACCTTTTGAGTCAGCGTAGTTCATTATTTTACCTTCGTTACTAATGACTGCACCTTGGTTATCTTGTGTTTTTGCATGGTTTTGAGTGCCCACTCTCTCAACAGCTTTTCTTAAAACATCTTCTAATTGAGGGTTTTTACTTAATATATCTGACATAATTAATTCTTTTTATATAAATATCTATTCATACTTATTTGTCACACCTTTTGGGTTCATTGTGAAAATTTTTCCTATAGGCGTGTTCATTTTAGCGGTACCCACTAAAGATGTTACTGGAGATTTATAAAATGACCTCCTTATTATTTCTTCAATTTCTTTTTTTATAAGTTCTCTTATATGTTCTTTTTTCTTTCCAGTTTTTTTAGAAACCTTATCAACCGCTTCTTTCATTATTTTTTTCTCTAATACTGAAGAAGTTAATTCTAAAGCGTTAATATCACCTTGATTACAATAAGGAAAGGTAGAACATTTTTTCTTTACTTTTACAAATTGACCTCCTGGCCATTGTGTTTTAGATGCTCCTCTCCAATTTTTTTTATTTTTTGCATACCCTAAAGGTCCAACATATGCACCTGCTGATGCAGAAGTAGTAGCTTCACCCATTTCTTGTTCTACATCATTTGTATTACCAATTTCACCCATTTTTTGAGAGTCTGGTTTACAAATTTTATCCTTACTACAGTAATACATCCCTTCAGGACATTGATTCTTTTCTTCTATATCATGACCAGCATTTAATAATTGGTTAAAGAGGAACGCGTCACCACCTTTCATGGCTATTTGTGCACCTCCTTGTTTTACAGCTTTATCCATATTTTTTTCAAAGTTAGATTTTACACCCATTATTTTGCTCTTTTAATTTCTGATTGCCAGAAACTTCTTCTAAACCAGAATGCTTTATATAGTTCAAGTAAAACATTAGACATTAGTTCTATCATATCACCCCTAAACTTTTTGTCTTTAAGTTCTAACTGAATCATTTTTTTTAATTCGTTTTTATATTGAGGTTTTTTCATAAAATCCTTAATTTCTTTACGAATTAGTCTTTCTATTTCTAGTTTATCTGTTTTAGTGAGTGCCATATCTATAAATATTACTTAACATTGGATACTACCCAAGAAGCACCAACAATTGTTGCAGCTCCTAAAAAAAACTGAACTCCGGGTCTCTTAAACCACTTTGGTTCTAACTCTTTAGTCAAATCAATGTATAATTCTATACGTTGGTCTAATAGATTTGTTTTTTCTGTAAGAAAAGCAATATGTAAACTATCTTGTTCATGTAATTTCCTATAATTTAACAATTGTGTGTTAAGTAACTTAATTTCTACTTTTTGTAAACTATCGGTTTGTTCATACACTTGGAATAGTGAATCTATTTTTATCATCTCCTTATCCGTAAAGGTATTCTGAGAAAATAGTAGTGTTGGTAGACACAATAATAATAGTAATATTAATTTTTTCATTCTAATTATTTTAATCCTGGCCCAAATAATTCAGGGTGGTCTTTAGGGTTATTAGTCCCCATTGACTCTGAAGTCACGTATTTAAAGTTTTTATATGACGTACTAAAGTCTCCAGCAATACCCTCTTTAAATGGGTCTGTACATGAAGGGTCAGTAGCGTCACATGAACCTAAGTTTTGGTTAGTCCATGTACCAATGTAAGGTACGAATGGTCCCTTCTGTTTATAACCATCATTCTTTTGGGGGTGAGGTCCATCACAATATACTTGATTTCCTTTATCATCATACCCGTAAAAGTATAAACCATCACTTAATATAGCCACACCAAATGTAGCGTAAGTTGTTGGATTTGGGAATGTACTATACATTTTATCCCATGTGGTTGCTAAATGATTATACCCATCGGTTCCTGATAAATCAGTATTCCAACTCATTTGTGAAGCTGGATTTGAATTACTACCATTAGGTAAATTTACTTGAGGTCCAGTAGGTTTCCATTTAGTTTCCATAATGTCAATTTCTCTACCGTATTGAGTGTTGTGTCTACTCCCTCCTTGTGGGCTATCATCTAAATAATATTTGTTATTCCACATCATATTTACTCTTTCGGCGATATAAAAAGTTTCACAATATAAAGTATCCTTTGTTCCTTTCAGTCCACCATTTGAACCTATTTTAATGTCTATTTGCCATACTCCATCCATTCCCACACCGTAAGCGTTATCATCTATATCATAATTATCATTTAAGATGTTTACAGGGTATGCTCTACTTCCGTAATTAAATCCGTATTTATTATTTCCTGTTTGTTGAGTTCCTTGTACTGTAGATACCCCATCCGAAGTCCATCTCGTAGTATCATCGAAATTATAATCTTGTACCCAATATGAACCTGGTGTAGTAAAAGGAGATTTTCCACTTTGACCACCAGTCCAGTTAATTAAACCTGTTGTAGGTGGAGTTGGTATTGCCGTTTTACTGTATTCAATGTTATATGTACCATCAGGATTTTTAGTGACTATTAATAAACTATCAGGTTGTCCAGCAGCATTATATGAAACTGGTGGGTCTAATGGTTTATAGTCTGGTGCTGGTCCTTTCCATTTTACTGTGGATGTAGCTAAATAACTTGAACCATTTAATATATCTAAAACTAAGTACCCGTAATCACCTCCATTAACATTGGTCCATGTTGAGTCTGGTAATAATAGACTTCCTTTTGGTGGACTGTAATCCATGTGTCCACCCCCATCATTTCCATTACTTACCCTTAACGTAGCTTTACCTACATTTGTCCATGTTTCGTCGGCTGGTTTATCAGTACTACCTAGTTTACTGTTACAACATTTATCTTTTTTAGCTGTTTTGTCTAAATTAATTACTCCACACCCGAACATTGTTCCGATAAGAAGAAAGGTTAATAATTTTTTCATTTTTTTTGTTTTTGTTTTTATTATTCAACTACTGGTGGTGTCCAAGGTTCAGTTGTTATTGTTACCGTATTGGTAGCGTTAGTTTGTACCCCTGAAGGTTTTAACCATTTAGTATCATATTTCCAATTAGTACCCTCATAATGTACCTTTTCTGTTGGGTATCCTTTATTACACACATTATCACAATATATACGTGCTATGTGACCATCCCAACCATACTGCATTGAAAAATTTCCGTTTGCTGGGTTAGCTTTATCACCTAATGATGTTGGTGGGTTTGGATAAATATTAATCCTGTCAGACTCTGTTTCGTTAGAAGATAAGTGAACAGTATCCCCTGCGGCAAGTACACCTGATGAAGGACCTCCCATACCATAAGACTGTTCCCACCTAAAAGTTGAGTCACTTGCGTTTATTACTGTTAAAGTAAATAAAGCTCCACCATCTACTGGAGATTCTGACTGTACTACTTTATCTGTGCTTAAATGAGTGTAACCAAAGTATCCTACTAATACGATTACAATTAATGCTAAAAATTTTTTCATTGTTTTGTTTTTATAAATTTATTGTTATTGCGAATATACATAGACCCCATAGGGATAGATTTATAGTCTTTATATTCTCTACCTAGTAAGTCGTACATTCTATTATCAAGTTCGTAGTTTACTTCTTCCATTTCTTGGATGGAAACCGTACCACTACAAGTTGCTGGGTTTAATCCATGACTTGCTAGTGTAGAAGCCATTATATTGGTGTCAAAAGGCCATATATCTTGTTCTACTATAACTCCGTTAGGATTAATTAAAATAATTGTAGGAAAAGCTTGTATCCCATAATCATTATGTATACTACTGGCGTTGCACAAATAAGGTACCTCATGACCACCACCGTAGTTATTATCAAAATCTTCACACTGATTAGTTGTCCCCTCAAGTTCAATAGTCATAAAAAATACATCACTTGTGTTACACCCGTAGTCTTGGAAAGATTGTCCAAAATCTGCGGCTAACGTCATACAGGTTCCACACCAATAAGCGTGAAAATCAATAGCTACCCATTTTCCACTATTTAGGAGTGAAAATAAATTGTGAGTATTACCATCTAAATCTGTGTGGGTAAAATCTACCGCGTTAGTTAATGGTGTTTGTGAATAAACATTCATTCCCATTCCGAGAATTAAT
>MDSZ01193529.1_pt1 | contig 11451 bp, 9 predicted proteins | sample 811201 | NCBI WGS metagenome assembly MDSZ01 (sample SAMN05326647, study PRJNA326480) | marine metagenome | isolation source: seawater | place: Indian Ocean: North | collected 2010 | reverse complement strand
CTCACCCTCGGGCACGTCGATCCACACCTCGTTGGTGCGACCGATGAACGCATAAACCTGAACGGCAAGCGACGGCACGAAGTAGGAATGCATCACATCATTGCCGGTGATCAGCAGCTTGATGCGGGTGTTTTCCGGAACCACCATCGGGTAGTCGACGGACAGCAGGCGAATCTGGCCGTCCTTGAGGTCTTCCTCATCGACCATGTAGCTGTCGAAGGCGATGCCCTCGTCGGGATATTCGTAGTTCCAGTACCACTGGTTGCCGGTCACCTTGATGACCATGTCTGTCTCCGCCGTCTTGTCGAGATAGTAGAGAAGCCGGAAGGACGGCACCGCGAGGCCGACAAGGATCAGGACCGGGATCACCGTCCACAGGATTTCGATCACCGTATTGTGCGATGTCTTCGACGGCACCGGATTGGCCGACGCGCGGAAGCGAACGCCGACATAGACCAGAAGCGCCAGCACGAAAAGCGAGATCAGCGTGATCACCACCAGCAACAGATTGTGAAGGTCATCCGCCATTTCGGCGATGCTTCCGGCCGGCGGTTGCAGGCCAAGCTGCCAGGGCAGCGGCTGCGCGGCCGAGGCGCTGCCGACGGCCATGAAGACAGCAGCCATCGCCAGGGTGACATGCGCCATCGCGCGCGTCGTCACCTCACGGAAATTGGTGACCATGAATACCATGGATATCTCCCCCAGAATGTAGCGCGAGGGCCCCGATCGGTTCACCCTGCGCGAGGCACTTTCGGGTTTCCCCGAACAGTGGTGTTATTAGACCGATTCGCCGGAATTTGAAAGCCCTGTGCGGCAGCCTGTCGCTACAAATTCAAAAAAATCCATCCATTCGTTTCTGCAGGCATTTCGGCGGGCATTTCCGCGGGTGCCAAAGCCCGGCCCTGCCAGTCTGCAAAGCGGTACTCGGCGCTTGAAATCAGCCGGCCCGCGCCCCATTCTCAGACGGTTGCAAATCAATCAGGACGGCACGTGCGGTGCCAGGGACATCAGGACATGGATCATCTCCAGACGACCGACAATATTTTCTTCCGCAGCGGCGCGCTCGACCGCGACAATGCCGAGGCGATCATCCGTAACGCGCTTGTCGACGCCGATGATGGCGAGCTGTTTCTCGAGATGCGCCATTCGGAAATGCTGATGATTGATGACGGCCGCCTGAAGAGCGCCAGCTATGATCAGTCGAGCGGCTTTGGTCTTCGCGCCATCGCCGGCGAGGCACATGGCTATGCGCATGCCGGAGAGCTCAGCGAAGCCGCCCTGCAGCGGGCCGCCGACAGTGTTTCGGCTGTCACAAGGGGCTATTCAGGTATCGCCGCGCAGCCGCCTGTCTCGGCAAGCAACATGCCGCTCTATACCGATGGCAATCCGCTTGTCGGGATCGCCTTCGAGGACAAGGTCGGGCTTCTTCAGGAAATCGACGCCTTTGCGCGCGCCGCCGACCCGCGGGTGGTTCAGGTCAGCGCTTCGGTCTCCGGCTCATGGCAGGCGGTGCAGATCATCCGCGCCGACGGGCATCGCGCCGCCGACATCAGGCCGCTTGTCCGGCTGAATGTATCGGTGGTGGTCTCGCAGGACGGCCGCATGGAATCCGGCTCGTCAGGTGCTGGTGGACGGGTGATGCTGGACAGCTATATGAAACCCGAGACATGGCAGGCCCAGGTTCGCGAGGCGCTTCGCATCGCCACGGTGAATCTGGAATCCGTGCCGGCACCTGCCGGCGAGATGGAAATCGTGCTTGGCTCGGGCTGGCCCGGTGTCATGCTTCACGAGGCTGTTGGCCACGGGCTTGAGGGTGATTTCAACCGCAAGGGCACCTCTGCCTTCAGCGGGCGTGTCGGTGAACAGGTGGCTTCAAAAGGTGTCACCGTCGTCGATGACGGCACCATTCAGGACCGGCGCGGGTCGATCACCATAGACGACGAGGGCACACAGTCGCGGCGCAATGTGCTGATCGAGGATGGCGTGCTGTGCGGCTACATGCAGGACCGGCAGAATGCGCGGCTGATGGGGGTCGAGCCGACAGGCAATGGCCGCCGCCAGTCCTTCGAGCATGCGCCGATGCCCCGGATGACCAATACCTTCATGGAAAATGGCGAGCATGATCCGGCCGAGATCGTGGCGTCGATGAAAAAGGGCATCTATGCCGTCAATTTTGGCGGCGGCCAGGTGGACATCACCTCCGGCAAGTTCGTTTTCGCCGCCTCCGAAGCCTATCTGGTCGAGAACGGCAGGATCGGCGCGCCAGTCAAGGGCGCGACGCTGATCGGCAACGGCCCCGAAGCAATGACCAAGATCAGCATGATCGGCAATGACATGGCGCTGGACAGTGGTGTCGGCACCTGCGGCAAGTCCGGGCAGAGCGTGCCGGCCGGCGTTGGTCAGCCGACCGTGAAGATGGGTGGCATCACTGTCGGCGGCACCGAGGCGGCCTGACACGTCTAACTGAGACAGGTCTTGCTCTGAATGGCCTACCGTCCTGTCTCTTCCTCACCCAATGGCCGCGCCAGATAGGGCACAAGCACTAGCATGCCAAGCGTGACGGCGGCACCGAACCCGAAGGGATATTGCGACCCGCCAAGATCATAGAGAGGTCCGGCCATGACCAGCCCGGCCACCTGGCCAAGCGAGCCGAATCCCTGGATCATGCCAAGCGCGCCGCCCATGGTGCTGGCCCCCGCCAGCCGGCTGACAGCACCGCTGATGGCAGGCGTCGCCACCGCGTAACCAAAGCAGATTCCGGTGGTGACAAGCAGGGTCTGGACAAGGGGCGTCTGGTTCGCCGGCAGCAGGCCAAGTACCAGCAGCACGGTCAGCGCCTGCGAGATCATCAGCACGACGCCGCCAAGACGCACGGTGCTGACCTCGCCCATACGGCCGACAAGGCGGCGGATCAAAAACGCCTGGAACAGAACCACGCATACCCCGACATAGGCGAACAGCCAGCCTGTCTCGCGCGGGCCGAACTCAAGATAGTCGCGAAGCACCAGCACAAAGGATGCCTCGACTTGGGCAAATGACAGGTTCAGCGCCAGCGACACGAGGGCGTAGGGTGCCAGCGGCGAGCGCAACAGGTTCCGCACCCGGTCAAGCATACCGCCCGCGGGCCGCGCCATTGGCAGGCGGCCGCCATCCGGGGCCCTCATTCTGAAGGTCATGAGAAGCGCCAGGAACGAAAATCCGGCCGCCAGAAGAAACGGCATGCGGTGAACCGGCCCCCCGCCAACCTCGCTGAGAAGCCCGCCAAGAGCCGGTCCAGCCACAAAGCCGATGCCAACCGCCGCGCCGACGAGCCCCATATACTGGGCGCGTTTCTCCGGTGGCGACCTGTCGGCGATCATTGCCTGGATCACACCGGTATTGCCGGCAGCGAGGCCGGCGATGATCCGCGACAGGAACATGGTCACGATGTCGCCGGAAAAGGCAAACCAGAGATGGGCAAGCGCGCCGACAGCCAGCGACATGAACAGCACAAGCCGTCTTCCGTAATGGTCCGACAGCCGCCCGAGAATGGGATTGGCGACAAACATCGCGAAGGCGTAGGAGGCCAGAAGCAGCGTCATCACGCTTGCCGGATAACCGTTCTCGATCACCGTCAGGGGCAGGACCGGGATCAACGCGCCGACCCCGACGAAATTGATCCCGACGATGAGAAGCAATATCAGCATGCGCTATTCAACCATGAACAGGCTGTTGCCGCAGCGTGCCAAAGCCAATGCCGCTGCCGGGCGCATGCCTGAAACCTCATAGGGCCAATCTCATTAGGCCGGTCTCATTGATATTGCTCAGCGCCAAAAATCTGCGTTAGATCGCCATTCCAGGCCATCCGGTGCAGGCGCAGAAGACGGTCGGCCGGGGTCTCGCCGGTGGCGACAACCTCGCGAAGTGGCGCAAGATAGCCCGTTTCGTCACTGCCGCTCTCATCAATGCGCGCACGGCGGCGAAGACCGTCCGAGGCCAGCTGAACCAGCTCTGTCGCAAGCTTGTGGACATCCCACCCGCCAAGCTGGCCGCGCAACCCGTCCCGCGCCACGGACAGCCTTGCCTCCATGACATCATTCGCTGTCAGCGCCGTGGCCAGCTCGGCCGCGGCGGCGAGCGCTTCAGGATCATAGAGAAGCCCTGTCCAGAAAGCCGGAAGTGCGCAAATATTGCTCCAGGCACCGCCATCGGCACCACGCATCTCGAGATAGCGCTTCAGGCGCACCTCGGGAAAGGCGGTGGTGATATGATCCTGGAAATCCGCCATCGTCGGCATCTGCCCTTCGAGTCCCGGCAGCATGCCATCCATGAAATCGCGGAAGGACTGGCCAGCAACGTCGATATAGTCATCGCCGCGATGCAGGAAATACATGGGCACGTCGAGGATATAATCCAGCCATTGCTCATAGCCGAAATAGGGATCGAAGACACAGGCCGGCACGCCGCTTCGCGTCGCGTCGGTGTCTGTCCAGGCGTGCGCTCTTGTCGACAGGTATCCCGACGGTTTGCCGTCCTTGAAGGGCGAATTGGCGAACAGCGCCGTCGCCACCGGCTGCAACGCCAGCGAGGTGCGGAATTTCAGCCGCATATCCGCCTCGTCGGCAAAATCCAGATTCACCTGAACCGTGCAGGTTCGCACCATCATGTCGAGGCCAAGGCTGCCAACCTTCGGCATATGGCGGCCCATGATCCGGTACCTGCCCTTTGGCATGAAGCTGATATCCTCGCGCCGCGCCGTCGGGTGATAGCCAAGCCCCATCATCGCGATGTCGAGCGGCCCGGCCGCCGCCTTCATATGGCGGAGGTGCCGGCCGGTCTCGCTGCAGGTCTCATGAAGATTGTCAAGCGGCGCGCCGGACAACTCAAGCTGTCCACCCGGCTCGAGCGTGACGGCCCCGCCATCGGCGTCGACCACGCCGATGATATTGCCCTTTTCCATGATCGGCTCGGCCCCCGGGCCAAGCTCGGTCAGAAGCCGTTCGAGAAGCGCGCCGATTCCGGCCTCGCCCACATAGCCGACAGGCGCCAGATTATGGCGGTGGAACAGGAATTTCTCATGCTCGGTGCCGATTTTCTGCTGATCTGCCGGGGTCTCGCCACCAGCGATCCAGGCAATCATTTGGCCGACATCGACCGGATCTTGGTGCGTGTCATGCATGGGGAAGATTCCGTCTCGCAGGCGGCCTGCGCCGGCCTGTCCTTTCAGGACCCTTGCCAGCCGCGTATGCGCGCCGGGGCATCATGCCCAGTCCCCGCATACCGACTGGTAACAGGTCAGGGCGGCTATGGCCGCCGTGTCGGCGCGCAATATGCGCGGCCCGAGCGAAAGTTTCAAACTATTTTGGAACCTGTCGATTTGGCGGCGCTCGGCATTGGAAAATCCGCCTTCCGGGCCGATCAGGATGGCGGCGCGGTCAATGCTGCCGGCCTCGGCAAGGCGCGTTATGGCATTGGCCGCCGCATCGCCGGCACTGGCCTCGTCGCAGAAGATGATGGTCCGGTCATCGCCGCAGGCCTGAAGCGCCTCGTCAAGCAGCGCAAAGGGCATGATCTCGGCAATATCCAGCCGTTCGGTCTGTTCGGCGGCCTCGATGGCGTTGGCCAGCATGCGGTCATCATTGACCCGCGATACCTGACAGTGATCGGTGCGCACCGGCCAGATGCGGCTGCATCCCATTTCCGAGGCCTTCTGCGCGATGAAATCAAGCCGCGCCTTCTTCACTGGCGCGAAGACAAGCCACAGGTCGGGGCTTGCCTGCTGCTGCCGGGTCATCTGCTGTGGGGTCAGCGCGCATCCGCGCCTGCCCTTGCGGGCCAGAACAGCCTGCCATTCGCCGTCACGCCCGTTGAACAGACTGACGGCATCGCCATCGCCAAGCCGCATCACATTGACAAGGTAATGCTGCTGCTCCTTGGTCGGATGGATGGCGTGGCCTTCTGTCAGATCATCATCGACATACAGCCTTGCCTTGGAGACAGGTGCGTTCATCTGCCACATGTAAGCCGCACCCACCTTCTTTGCAAGCGGGCGGCCATGTCCCGGCAGGTGGCTGTACCGCCCTGCCAAACTGGGGTATGACTCGGCCCCATGGCAGCATCCCGGGATACAGACGGCACCAGCGCCGCCAGCGCACATTCCGACATCGACCAGCAGGGCTGGTGGCGTCACCTGCCGCCGGCAACGCATCCCTATCTTCTTCTGGCGCGCTTTGACCGGCCGATCGGCTGGTGGCTGCTGCTGTTGCCGGGGTGGTGGGTGATCCCGGCGGCCGGTGCCGACACCGGCATGGTGCTGTGGCTGATGGGACTGTTCCTTGTCGGCGCCGTCGCGATGCGCGCTGCCGGATGCGTGGTGAACGACCTGTGGGACATGCGGCTGGACCGCAAGGTGGCGCGCACGGCGACACGGCCGCTTGCCGCCGGCACCGTCAGCATCCTTCAGGCACTGGCCTTCCTGGCGCTGCTCTGCGTGGTCGGCCTTGCGATTCTGGTGCAACTGCCGTTCGCCGCTATCCTGGCCGGCCTCGCGGCGCTGCCGCTAGTCGTTCTCTACCCGCTTGCCAAGCGGATCACCTGGTGGCCGCAGGCGGTTCTGGGACTGACCTTCTCCTGGGGGGTGCCGCTTGGATGGGTGGCGGCCACGGCGGCCATGCCGCCGCCCGAACTCGCGCTTGTCTATGCGGGAAGCGTGGCCTGGGTTTTCGGCTATGACACCGTCTACGCTGTTCAGGACATGGCGGATGACCGCATGGTCGGTGTGAAATCCTCGGCGCTTGGCCTTGGCCGGCATCTTCGCCGCGGCGTCCTCATCGCCTATGGGGTGGCGATCGTCTGTCTCGGCAGCGGCTTCCTGCTGATCGTCGGGCCCGGCATCTGGATTGCCGGAGGTGCCGCCATGGCCCTGCATCTGATGTGGCAGGTACGCCGGATTGATCCGGACGATCCGGCACAGGCGCTCCGCCTGTTCAAATCGAACCGTGATGCCGGACTTTTGCTGGCCGCCGGATTGCTGATCCAGCGGCTTGCCGGATGATCCGACAGCTACGGACAACCCTCTAGAGATAGGCGTCGAAATTGCCTGCTTCGACGCGCTGTACCTTCCAGGGGCCGTCCGCGTCGATGGCACGCCCCTGAAGCCTCTGATTGACGATGCTGCGGAAGGCCCTGTCCTCGACGACGCGCGGCACAAAGCCAGCCGCATCCCCCCTGCCATCATCCGCCAGCCCGTGGATCAGCGACGCCGCCGATGCCTGTGAGAGGGTCTGGAACCGGCGGTTGCGGGCCGGAATCCGCGCCAGTCCGGCCGGCCGGCCGCCACCGACATCAAGCACCCCGCCGCAGGCGCTGTAGCCGAAGACCGGGCTCGCCGGCGGCACGATCTCGCCGCCAGCGTCCAGCACCGGAAGATGGCTCACAATGCCGGCGAACAGCCGCACATAGTCATAGGCGACGCCGACAGCCTCGGTCCTGTGCATGGTCTGAAGCTGACCCTCATCAAGCCAGGCGATGTTCAGCATTACATCGGTGCCAGGCGAGGGAAAGGCGGTACAGGGCACCGCGCCGTAATAGCTGACCATCGCCACATGGACGATGTCGCAATCATGAAGGATGGCCGGCGTGACCGGCACGACCGCTGCATCGCCGAATTTGCGCAGAAGCTGCACCGGCGCCCGGTTGGAACCGACAGACAGCACCGCGACACGCCCGTCGAGGATCGACGGGTCCCGCAATTTCACAAGCCGCCCGTGATCCAGAACAAAGCCGCCTTCCGGCGCGTCATAGGGATAATGGCTGGCGCGCTGCGCCTCGCTCTGTTCGGCGAGGAATTGCCGGTGATTGTCGATCTCGTCCATCGACGCAGCCCGATCAGACGGCAAGGGCGGCCGTCTCGTCGAGGCCAAGCGCGATGTTCATGTTCTGCACCGCCGCGCCGGAAGCGCCCTTGCCGAGATTATCCAGCCGCGCGGTCAACCAGAAATGGCTTTCATCGTCATTGGCGAAGACGAAAATCTCCATATGGTCACGACCTGCCAGCGCCGCCGCATCCAGCATCATCGCGGCCACCTGCGGGTCCCCGCCCTGCGGCGCGCCCATGCGGATGAACGGGCTGTCCCCGTACCACGTCGCGTAGACATCGCGGATGTCGCCCGCGCTCACGCTCCTGGCAAGAAGCGCGGCATGAAGCGGAAGATGCACCAGCATGCCTGCATAGAAGCTTCCAACAGACGGCATGAAGATCGGCGGACAGTCCAGCATGGCGTACCGGGTCATCTCGGGAAGATGCTTGTGCGCCATGGCAAGCCCGTACGCGCCGTGCGGCGGCATCTCCCCGGCCTCGAACCTGCCGATCATGCCCTTGCCGCCACCGCTGTAGCCCGAAACGGCAGGCACGGTCAGCGGCGCGTCGGGCACGATGATTCCGGCCTCCACAAGCGGGCGCGCCAGCGCAAGGAAGCCGGTCGAATAGCATCCCGGGTTGCTGATCCGCCGCGAGGTGGCAAGGGTTTCGCGCGCGCCGTCAAACAGCTCGACAAAGCCGAAATCCCAGCCATCCGCGGTGCGGTGCGCCGACGAGGCGTCGATCACCCGCGCCCCGGCCGCATCCGCCAGCGCCGCGGATTCGCGCGCCGCGTCATCGGGAAGGCACAGGATCGTCAGATCACACTGCGCCATCATCTCCTGACGCTCGGAGGCGTCCTTGCGCTTCGCCTCGTCAAGCGTCACCGCGGTGACGTCCGGATGCGCGGCGAGCCGGTCATGGACTTGCAGGCCGGTTGTCCCGGCCGCCCCGTCAATGAAAATGCGGTAGGTCATCGCGGTGTGATAAACAGATTATCAGCCCCTTGCAAGGATGGTGAAGGAAAGCCAGCTAAGAAGCGTCGGCGCGCCGCCGCGCCTGTTGAAACGGACCATCCGACCCTGTTATGTGGAAGGCATCATGAGCAATCTCGAAGACCATCTTATTTCCGAACTCCTTGATGCCGCCATGGCGGCCGGTGCCGACGGGGCCGATGCGGGCGTGGCGCGAAGCGAGGGAAGTTCTGTTTCCGTGCGCCTTGGCAAGGTCGAGGCAAGCGAGCGAGCCGAGGAAGTCGACGCCGCGCTGCGGGTCTTTGTCGGCAAGCGGAACGCGTCTATCTCGACAAGCCAGCTCGACCCGGACAACATCCGCACCCTCGCCGAGCGCGCCGTCGCCATGGCCAAGGTGGCCCCGGAAGACCCCTATGTGCGGCTGGCACGGGCGGACGAGACCGCCACCGAGATTCCGCAGATCGAAATCTATGACCCGGCTGTGCCTTCCGTCGAGATGCTCACATCGCACGCCCTTGCCGCCGAGGATGCGGCGCTGTCGGTCGAAGGCATCACCAATTCCGAAGGCGGATCGGCAAGCCACGGCGTCACCCATGTGATGATCGCCACAAGCAACGGGTTCTCGGCGAATTACCGCCGCTCGTCGCAGGGCATCTCAGCCGTCGTCATTGCCGAGAAGGACGGCGCGATGGAGCGCGACTACGACTACACCGCGGCCGTGTTCGGCGAGGACCTGGATTCCCCGGAAGAGGTCGGCGCCAGCGCCGCCAGACGCACCCTGTCGCGCCTCGGGCCGCAGAAACCGGCGACCGGCCAGTTTCCGGTCGTCTATCACGAGCGCGTGTCCGGATCGCTTGTCGGCACCATGGCGGGAGCCATCAACGGCGCCACGATCGCCCGCGGCACCAGCTTTCTGAAGGACAGCATGGGTGATCAGGTGACAAGCCCGGGCCTGACCTTCATCGATGACCCGCTTCGCCCGCGCGGCATGGCCTCGCGCCTGTTCGACGGCGAAGGCCTGCCGGTGGCGCGCCGCGCCATGGTCGAGGACGGCGTGCTGAAAGGCTGGTTCCTCGATATCGCCTCTGCCACCAAGCTGGGGCTCAGCCCCACCGGGCAGGCGGCGCGCGGCATGGGAAGCGCCCCCGCCCCCGGCAGCAGCAATTTCTACCTAGAAAACGGCGATATCTCGTTTGAAGAGCTGATTGCCGATATCGAGGAAGGGTTTCTTGTCACCGAGATGATGGGGAGCTCGGTCGATATGATCACCGGCGATTACAGCCGCGGCGCCGGCGGGTTCTGGATCAGCAAGGGCGAGGTGACCCATGCCGTCTCCGAGGCGACCATCGCCGGCAATCTGAAGGATATGTTCAAGGCGATCTCCCGCGCCAATGACATCGACATGCGCCGCAGCACCGCCGCGCCGTCGCTTCGAATCGAGGGCATGATGGTGGCCGGATCATGAGGTTCGCCGCCCCGGCCGGTACGCGCCGCGGCCTGCGCGACTGGATCGAGCTGATCTTCAAGGATCACGGCTTTCTGCGGTTATGGTGGTACAATCAGCATCAGGTCGCGCCCGGCATGTGGCGGTCGAACCAGCCTGGCCCGGGCCGGGTGAAGGCGGCCGGCGATATGGGGGTTCGCACCATCATCAATCTTCGCGGCCCGCGCGATGACGGCGGCTGGCAGCTCGAGGCCGAGGCCTGCGCCAGGGCCGGAATCACCCTTCTTGATTTCACCGCCCGGTCGCGCGCCGCGCCGGACAAGGCGATGCTTCACGCCACGCGCGTACTGTTCGCCGAGGCGGAACTGCCGGCGCTGATGCATTGCAAGTCGGGGGCGGACCGCGCCGGGCTGATGTCGGCGCTGTATCTCCTGGTGGTCGAGAAGCGCCCGGCCCGCGAGGCGGCGCAGCAGCTTGCCTGGAAATACGGCCATGTGAAGCAAGCGAAGACCGGGCTTCTCGACGCCTTTTTCCGCGCCTATTTCCCTTATGAGGATCAGGGTATGGCGTTCTATGACTGGGTCGACAATGTCTATGACCCCGACGCCGTCACCCGTCAGTTTCAGGCCAGAGGATGGGCCGTGCGCCTGACCGACAGCATCCTGCGGCGGGAATAGCCCCCGGCGATCCCGGCACTAGCCTTCCAGCGACTGAAGGCGGCAGAGCCGCGCATAGAGCCCGTCAGCGGCAATGAGCTGGTCATGCGTTCCGCGCTCGGCAATGCCGCCATCCTCCATCACCAGGATCATGTCGGCGTCGCGGATGGTCGACAGCCGGTGTGCCACGACAAGCGTTGTGCGCCCCTGTTGCAGCGTCGCCAGCGCATCCTGCACCTGCTGTTCGGATTCCGCGTCGAGAGCCGCGGTCGCCTCGTCAAGAAGCAGCACCGGCGCGTCCTTGAGCATCGCCCGCGCAATCGAAATCCGCTGGCGCTGGCCGCCTGACAGGCGGTTGCCCATGGCCCCGACCTCGGCATCATAGGCGCCATCCAGCGCCATGATGAAATCGTGCGCCGCCGCGGCGCGGGCGGCGGCCTCGATCTCGTCACGGCTGGCCCCCGGGCGGCCGAATCCGATATTCGCCGCGATGCTGTCGTCGAACAGCACCGCGTCCTGGCTGACAAGCGCGATGTTGCG
>MDSZ01258036.1_pt1 | contig 11452 bp, 12 predicted proteins | sample 811201 | NCBI WGS metagenome assembly MDSZ01 (sample SAMN05326647, study PRJNA326480) | marine metagenome | isolation source: seawater | place: Indian Ocean: North | collected 2010 | reverse complement strand
TCTGGAATGCGGGCACCCCGTTATTAGTTGAGAGGCCGCTAACGTCTACGTTGACCTTGACCGTGAAGGGTACCCCATGCAATGGCCCCAGCGGATCCCCGCGGCTGACAGCGATGTCAGCCGCGGCTGCGGCCTGCCTGGCTGCCTCGGGATTGATGTCAGCGATTGCATTCACATCCTTGTCAGCAATGGCGATACGCTCGAGTACAGAGTCCATAACAGCTGCTGATGTGAAAGCACCAGAAGAGATTCCGATTGCCTGCTCGGTTGCACTGAGTTGCCAGAGGGGTTGCATCAATTGGTCTCCTGTCTGATGGGCTCTCGTTTTTTGATAATGATGTCTTGGCTTCGAATCGGATAATGATCATGTTGCCGATCATCGAAGTAATGCTTGAGTGTTTCGGTGACAACTGGGAAGGCTAACTCATCCCAGGGAATTTCATCCTCGTTAAATAGTCGTGTTTCATGCGACTCGATACCAGGACTGAAGTCGAGGTTTTTTAGGCGGGCGCGATAAAACATGTAAATTTGAGAGATGTGTGGAAGGCTGAAGAGTGTATAAAGGTCAACGACTTCCACATCAGCGTTGGCTTCCTCCCTTGTTTCACGCAATGCTCCATCCGCTGTTGTTTCGCCATTCTCGAGAAATCCTGCGGGAAGTGTCCAGTAGCCCTCGCGAGGCTCAATAGCGCGTCTGCACAACAGAACTCTGTCCTCAAAAAACGGTAGGCAGCCTGCTATGACTCGCGGGTTTTGATAGTGAATGGTCTTGCAGGAGTCGCAGATGAAACGAGGCAGATTGTCTCCGGGAGGAATTTTGCGAGAAACAGGCTCTCCACATTGGCTACAATATTTCATTCTTCGAGTATAAACGTTTTGTTAAGGGAGTGGCTTTGATTCAGTCGATCCGTCAGACACTGCAGTTGCATGAACCGACTCCAGCGGCACCGAGAAACCGTAATAGAAGCAAGGCAGCAGTGCTAGTGCCGTTGATTGATGATGACTCGGTTAGACTTCTTCTGACTCTTCGTGCTGGAAAACTTTCTGCTCATGGTGGCGAAGTGGCCCTGCCTGGCGGTCGGGAGGATATCGATGATCTTTCAAGTCAATATACTGCCTTGCGGGAAACGGAAGAAGAGATTGGTGTCAGTGTTCATCAGGTCGAGGTGATCGGCGAACTGCAGTCTTTTGTCTCGAAATATGGTTTGTTGGTTACTCCAATTGTCGGAGTTATTCCCGCTGGTTTAACCTATCGGGCCAATCCGGCTGAAATTGACTCGATATTTGAAGTGCCTCTCGACTTTTTTACCACCACGCAACCGATCAGAATTGATGAATTGAATCGGCAGGGTGAATTTAACCGTGTACCGGCCTACAATTTTGATGGCTATGAAATATGGGGTCTGACTGCGCTTATCATTGGTGAGCTTCTGCGGGTGATTAGCTCGGCGGAACCCTAGTCAATCTGCTAAAGTGCCGCAAAATGTCAATAGGAGCGGGACGTGTTATACGCACTTGGGGATATCAGGCCGCAACTCCGGGGTGACTGCTGGATCGCTGAGAATGCGACATTGATCGGCGACGTCATTCTAGAAGACCAATCTAGTATATGGTTCAACGCGGTGCTCAGAGGTGATGTGGAACCATTGCATATCGGAGAAAGATCCAATATTCAGGATGGTTCGGTCATTCATGCTGATCCCGGTATGCCTGTCACTATTGGTAAAAATGTCACTGTCGGCCATAAAGTCATGCTGCATGGCTGCTCGATTGGCGATAACTCGCTCATTGGTATCAATGCTGTCGTGCTTGACGGTGTTGTCGTCGGCAAGAATTGTTTGATTGGCGCTAATTCCCTGATCCCTCCAGGCAAGACAATTCCCGATAATTCGCTCGTCATGGGCTCGCCAGGCAAAGTAGTGCGTGAACTTGATGAAGCCGCTATTGCAGGTCTGACCCAAAGCGCTGATAACTACGTTGAGCGGTTCCAGCGCTACCGGAATGAATGTCGCTTGATAGGTGAGTGACGTGAATTTTGTCCAGAGAACTATATTAACACTGGCTTTTCGATGGGCTGAAAGGTCGCTAGAATCGATGTGCTCTTGCTGCGCTGAGAACTCCCTCTAACGTGGTTGAAACAAAGGCGCTTATTGAAATTTACCATCGGTACAGGCTATAGTCTTTGCCCGACTGGGGAATCCACAACGTAAATGAACGGTCGACAAAGCCACAATGTTTCTTCTAGCGGGTTTTACTTGCCGACTTCACCTGCGTGTCATCATTCTCAAAATTCTACAGTTTTTCTACTACTACGACTGCCGTTGTAGGCGGCCGTTTAAATACCTGCATAGCAAGCATCCCTGCGTAAGACAGGCAGAAAAATTTTGAGAACTGAATCATGAAAAGCAAAGAGAGATCAAGCGAGAGCCATCCAGGCGCGGCAAAAATGATGCCGTATCATAAATACAAGCCTTTTCGGCCGTTGAACTTGCCAGATCGGACCTGGCCCGACAAATTTATTACTTCAGCACCCCGTTGGTGCAGCGTCGACCTCCGAGATGGGAACCAGGCGCTCGTCGAGCCCATGACTCCCAATGAAAAGCAGAAGATGTGGGATCTCCTTGTAGAGCTTGGTTTTAAGGAAATTGAGGTTGGATTTCCTTCTGCATCACAGACTGACTTTGACTTCGTTCGTAAAATCATCGAGGAGGATAAGATTCCCGACGACGTCACTATTCAGATCCTCTGCCAAGCTCGTCTTGAGTTGATAGAACGGAGTTGCGAGGCTGTAGCAGGGGCTAAGAACGTCATATTTCATCTTTATAATTCAACTTCGACGCTGCAGCGCAAGGTTGTCTTTGACATGAGTCGAGATGAGGTGACCCGTCTTGCTACTGATGCAACCGAAATCGTGAAACAGCATACTCAATCGCTTGTCGATGCGGGAACCAATCTGAGCCTTGAATACTCGCCGGAAAGTTATACTGCCACGGAAGTTGATTACGCTGTTGAGATTTGTGCCTCGGTCATGGAAGTGTGGCAGCCGACTTTAGAAAACAAGATTATTCTCAATTTACCGTCAACGGTAGAAATGGGTACGCCCAATCTCTATGCGGACCAGATTGAGTATTTCATTCGTAATTTGCCTGATCGCGATAAGGCTGTCATTAGCCTTCACACGCACAACGATCGAGGCACCGGGGTAGCAGCTTCTGAAATGGGCCTGATGGCTGGAGCAGAGCGAATAGAGGGTACGCTCTTCGGCAATGGCGAACGAACAGGGAACCTCGACATTATCACGATGGCTATGAATCTCTTCTCTCAAGGCGTTGATCCTCGGCTTTATCTCAGCGACATGGCGAAAATCGTCGCCGTCTCGGAAGAGTGCACCAAGATTCCCATCCACGTCCGACAGCCTTATGCCGGTGAACTAGTCTTCACTGCATTTTCCGGTTCGCATCAGGATGCGATTAAAAAAGGTATGGCATTTGTAGAGGCGGGCACCGAATCCGCCTGGGAAGTACCTTATTTGCCAATCGATCCCTCAGATGTTGGCGGTCATTATCGAGAGACAGTTCGCGTTAACAGTCAGTCGGGTAAAGGTGGTATCGCATTTATCTTAGAAAACTACTTTGGTGTGACTCTGCCGCGTCCGCTTTTGCTTGAATTCAGCCCGATCGTGCAGGCCTTGTCAGAAGCCGATGGCGGAGAGTTGAAGCCGGACAATATATGGAAAGCGTTTGTCAGGGAATACATTGAGGTGGAAGGTCCTTACCAGTTAAATGACTACCATGTTCAGTCTGAGCCAGACGGCTCGGAAAGCTGTACCGGCAGTGTTCAAGTCGCTGACAATGAATTAAATGTCAGTGGTCGTGGTTCGGGTCCTATTGAAGCTTTTATTAATGCAATGGTGGAAACTCTCAATGAGCCACTTAACGTCACAGATTATCAGGAATATGCGCTTAAAGAAGGGTCTGAGGCACAGGCCATCTGTATCCTTGCGCTTAACGATGATGATGGGAATAAATATTACGGGGTAGGCATCAGTCAGAACACAACCACCGCGGCGTTTACCTCGATAATTGCTGCGATCAATCGGAAGTGGAGTTAGAAGGTCTCAGGAGGTTCAGAGAGCTTGGCTGTCTTGATCATGTTTTCCTGAATTTGCACAATTTCGATGCGGTACCCGTCGATTGTCAAACAGATATTAGACTCAGGAATGGTTTCTAGGTATTCCGTAATCAGGCCGTTCAAGGTTTTTGGACCGTCTGTGGGCATCTTCCAGCCCAATGAACGATTGATCAGCCTAATGTGCGTGCCGCCGTCGATGAGGTAGGTGTCATCCGCCTGAGGGTGGATATCAGTGCTGGTCGCGTGTATGTCAGTGGTGAAGTCCCCCACGATCTCTTCGAGGATATCCTCGATAGTGACTATACCCTGTATGTCGCCGTATTCATCGACCACAAGTGCAATCCTCTCCTTCGCCTGTTGAAAATTAATTAGTTGAATTTGCAATGGTGTATTTTCGGGAACAAAGTAGGGTTCCGAGGTTTCTTGAATCAAAGCCGCTTTCGTCAGCTCCCCGGCGATAAGGAATTTAGCAGCATTACGTGCGTGCAAAGTTCCAAGAATCCTATCGATATCCTCCTTGAATACCGGAATCCGTGTGTGTTGCAGAGTTCTTAGTTGGCTGACTATATCTTCCATCTCGTCATCCAGATCAATGCCGACGATCTCATGGCGAGGAACCATTATGTCATCAACCGTCACCTTTCCCAGATCGAGTACTCCAAGCATCATATCTTGATCGTGTCCTTCGATTTGAGATCCTTCGTCAACGACAGTGCGGAGTTCTTCTACGCTAAGGTGATCCTCTGATGCGTCCCCATGCTGCACTCCCAAAAGCTTCAGTAATGCGTTTGCGACACTGTTAACTAGCCACACAAGCGGGAAGGTTATTAGAAGAAGTAGTTGCAATAGGTAGGAAGAAGGAAGGGCTACTTTTTCTGGATAGATTGCAGCGATGGTCTTAGGCGCGACCTCAGCGAAAATAAGGAAAATAATTGTGCAGACAATTGGTGCCCACGCTACACCCTGATCTCCCAGCAGATCAATCGCGAGGACAGTCGCAAGTGAAGCAGCGGTGAAGTTCGCCAGATTATTGCCTATTAAGATAACACCCAGCAAACGGTCCGGCCGTTCTAGCAGCTTTTCAGCCCGTTTGGCTCCCCCATGGCCTTTCTTTGATAGATGCTTCAGCCGATATCGGTTGAGTGCCATCATGGCTGTCTCTGAGCCAGAGAAATAGGCTGAGACGATGATCAGCAGTATGATAGAACCCGTCAGGGTTACTATCGATGGATCGTCCAAATATGGACACCTCTCGAAATGCAGGACGCCCTTTGTAGCAAAAAAAGGCCTTAAGGGAAATACTAAGACAGTAGAATGATTTCTAGAACGAGTTTGCTGCCGAAATATCCTACAGCTAGTAAGACAAAACCGGTAAGGGCCCAACGAGACGCGATTTCGCCACGCCAGCCTAGGTGCCGCCTGCCCCAGAGAAGTACGATAAAAACGGTCCAGGCCATCAACGTGATGATGGTGTGGTGCCAGAGACCCGGCCCCGAAATATCCTTGAGAGAGATAAAACCGCTTGTAATTGACAGGGTGAGGAAAATTAGTCCCCAGGCAACCATTTCGAACATTAGAGATTCCATTGTCTCCAGTGAAGGCATTTGCTGCAGTATCTTCAGTTTGCGACTGCGCAATAGATTGTCTCCAAGTGAAAGGAACAAGGCTTGAGCGGCGGCTATGGTCAGTAGACTGTAGGCGGTAATAGAGAAGATGATATGGCCGACTGTGCCGATTGGCAGATGCTCGCGGAAACTAGATTCTCCCTTCAGGGTAAGTTCTATAATCAGAGTTAAGACGGCCAGAGGGAAAATAACTAAAAATAGGTTGTCTACTGGTCGGCGGAAACTGCTTATCACTACGATAACTGCAATAGATAGAGCCATTATAGACAGCATGGAATAGATGCCGAGATCGATGCCCGTCCCTGAAAGAAGATCTGAAAAGGCAGTCCACGCGTGCAAGAAGACCGCCAAACAGCCAAGCCACTTAGGCCATTTGCCGCTGGCTCTATTGTTGGTGACTGTCTTGATTTGCATCACCGTTGCGCTGATGTAGAAAATGGCAGCGATGATGCCTGGCAATATCAATGACACCGTTTATCTCTTATTAAGGGGGTTCGTATATAATGACACAGCGAAAGGCTTTCAGGTAAGACCGTGTTTCAATCATTGACCGAGCGTCTCAGCAGCACTCTCGCTGTGCTGACTGGGAAGTCGAAGCTAACAGAAGATAATATTCAGGATGCGCTGCGAGATGTCAGGGTCTCGCTGCTAGAGGCAGACGTGGCGTTGTCCGTCACAAAAGATTTCATTGAGCGGGTCAAGGCGCGCGCGCTCGGTACAGAGGTCTCTACCAGTCTTTCGCCTGGTCAAGTCTTTGTCAAAATTGTTAATGACGAATTGACCGCCCTAATGGGCGGGGGCGAGAGTGCTCTGAATCTAAATGTGCAGCCTCCAATGGTCATTCTAATGGCTGGTCTGCAGGGTGCGGGAAAAACGACCTCAACGGCGAAACTTGGCCACTGGTTGAAAACTCGCGAGAAGAAGTCGGTGATGGTGGCCAGCACTGATGTTTATCGACCAGCAGCCATCAGTCAATTAGGACAATTGGCTGATCAGGCTGATCTTAATTTTTTTATATCTTCTGAAGATCAGAAGCCGATCGATATCGCTCGCGATGCGTTAGCGGCGGCAAAGAAACAGTTCGTTGATGTCCTGATAGTCGACACCGCTGGTCGGTTGCATGTTGACTCGGACATGATGTCTGAGATCAAGGACTTACACGGTCTTTTAGTGCCAAGTGAAACATTGTTCGTAGTGGACGCGCTCACTGGTCAGGATGCGGCTAACACGGCCAAGTCCTTTGGTGAAGTATTGCCGCTGACAGGGGTTGTTCTAACGAAAGCCGACGGTGACAGCAGGGGTGGTGCTGCGTTATCTGTCCGCTCAGTGACGGGTAAACCTATCAAGTTCATGGCTGTCGGTGAGACTATTCAGGCCCTTGAGGCTTTCCACCCTGAACGAATTGCATCGCGGATCCTTGGCATGGGTGATGTAATGTCGCTGATTGAGGAAGCCGAGCAAAAAATTGATAAAAAGAAAGCGAAGAAGCTCGCTCAAAAAATTACCCGTGGTAGAAAGTTTGATCTGGAAGACTTCCGGGACCAGATTCAGCAGATGAATAATATGGGTGGAATTGCGAACATGCTTGGCAAGATGCCAGGCATGGGGCAGATGGCGCAGACAGCGCAGGAAAAAATGAACGACACTATGTTTGTTCAGATGGAAGCGATCATTAATTCAATGACACCAAGTGAGCGTCGTTATCCTGACAGTATCAACGGCTCGAGAAAAAAACGTATAGCGGGTGGCTCCGGTACTCAGCTTCAGGATGTCAATCGCTTGTTAAAGCAGCATAAGCAAATGCAGAAGATGATGAAAAAGCTCGGCAAGAAAGGTGGTATGGCGAACATGATGAGAGGCATGGGCGGTATGCAGGCGCCACCGGGATTGCCACGCCGTTAGCGACTTGGCCTAACAAATCTAGTTAGGCTAAAAGTTAAGGAAATGATGACGAGCGACCTGCTTTTATTTAAGGGTTCATTACCGTACAATACGCCCCCTTTAATCGCCCGACCGGCGAAACGAGTAGATTTTTTTAAGGAAAACAATGACATGGTAACTATTCGCTTGGCTAGGGGTGGCAGCAAGAAGCGGCCGTTTTACCACATAAACGTGGCCGACAGTCGGCGCTCCAGGGATGGACGTTTTATTGAGCGTCTTGGTTTTTTTAATCCGATCGCGCGAGGTGCTGAAGAAGGCGTTCGTCTCGATCTAGAAAGACTAGGTTATTGGGTCCGTCAGGGTGCCCAGGTTTCCGATCGGGTAGCGAAAATAGCAAAGGATTACCATAAGGCTACTGCTGCTGCAGCGTCGGAGGCAGCTGCGTAGCTTAACGTGGTTCGATAGTGATCGTGTTCTAGTGACAGAAATCCGCCTCGGAAGCATTACTAGTAGTCACGGCATTAAGGGATGGTTTAAGGTGTTTTCTTATACAGATCCCATCGAAAAGATTTTCGATTACTCACCGTGGATTCTTCGGAAAGGTAACGAGGAACGCAGGGTAGAAATTAGAAACGGTCAGCAACATGGTAAAAGGCTGATCGCTAGTGTGGCGGGCATCGAAAACCGCACACAGGCGGACGAGCTGGCAGGGTATGAAATTCATGTTGCCAGGGCTTTATTACCGGAACTTGGGGAAGGGGACTTCTATTGGTTCCAGCTTGAGGGGCTTAGCGTCTTCAATCGCGAAGGACTGAACTTAGGAGAAGTCAGCCATATGATTGAAACAGGGGCCAACGATGTTATGTCGGTGCGGCCTACGAAAAATAGTATTGATAATCAGGAACGACTAATACCCTACGTTGAGCATGATGTGGTTCTTAGCGTAGATCCGGAAGCGAGCACAATCGTGGTAGATTGGCGAGCCGAATTCTAAAGCGGGACGGTGGTCATGTGGATTGGAATCGTGTCTTTATTCCCGGAGATGTTGCAGGCGGTAATGGGATTCGGAATTACTCGTCGGGCGATTGAGAGAAGGATTCTCGAAGTCGAAACCTGGAACCCGAGGGACTTTACTACAGACCGTCACAAGACTGTAGATGACAAGCCCTACGGAGGGGGTCCTGGAATGCTTATGAAAGTCGACCCCTTGTATAAGGCGATACAGGCGGCTAAAAGAGGGGCAAAGACGGAATGCCAGGTGGTGTATTTGTCGCCTCAGGGTCAACGATTGACGCAGGATAGGATGGACCGACTGGCGGAGTGCAAGGAATTGATTCTCGTAGCAGGTCGGTATGAAGGCATTGATGAACGGCTTATCGAGTCGATAATCGATGAAGAGATTTCCATTGGTGACTTTGTTGTCAGTGGTGGAGAATTACCTGCGATGGTGCTTGTTGATGGCATTACTCGGCTTTTGCCGGATGCTTTAGGAGATAAAGAATCGATTGAGAGGGAATCCTTTAGAGATGGATTGCTTGATTACCCTCAGTATACTAGGCCGGAAGTCGTCGCGGGCCAAAAGGTACCCGACGTTTTGCTTAGCGGTAATCATGAAATGATTGACCGTTGGCGGAAGCAGCAGGCGCTGGGGAGAACGCGAGAGCGTCGCCCCGACCTGTTCGCTCAGCGTGAGTTAAGTGAAAAAGAGAGTATACTTTTGGACGAATATGATCGGTCTCGACTAAGCAGTAGTGCTGAAATAAAAAGCTGAATGTTTTGGAATGAGAAATTAGCGACGTGTACCGCATTTCTGGTTTAGATTAAAAGGACAAACCCATGAGCAAAAATAAGATTATTGAGAAGATTGAGAATGATCAACTTAAAAGCGATCTTCCGGAGTTTGGAGCTGGCGACACGGTAATTGTTCAGGTGCGAGTGCGCGAAGGTAATCGAGAGCGGCTCCAGGCCTATGAAGGTGTGGTGATCGCTAAGCGTAACCGTGGTTTGAACTCATCGTTCACGGTGCGGAAGATTTCTCATGGGGTTGGCGTTGAGCGATCCTTTCAGACACATAGTCCTCAGATAGACACCATCAGTGTCAAGCGGCGGGGCGATGTTCGTAAAGCGAAACTTTACTACCTGCGTGAGCGAAGTGGTCGGTCTGCCCGCATCAAGGAAAAGCTGAATTAACGCTACGTGCTGTATGAGCTTTAACTGAAAATTCATGAGAGGTCTGCGTAGCGCCTGCATCCAAGGAAGGTGTATTAGGCATATTTTTGTTAAACTGGTTTTATGTCTACTCTCAGTGTTCAGCCTCTGATCGAAGCTTTTTTGGACAGTTTATGGTTTGAAAAAGGACTGAGTCAAAATACTCTCAAATCCTATCGACATGATCTGCAGGCCTACGCCGATTGGCTCGAAACAAAGAGTCAGACGTTTACGCAAGTCAGTCGAGCCGACATTAACCAATACCTGTCCCACCGCCTGCAGAAAGGCCTTAAGGCGCGCTCGACGGCCCGGTCGCTGTCTTGTCTACGTGCTCTTTATCGCTATCTCTTGCGAGAGAAGCTGATAGCGAACGATCCGACGTTAAGAGTAGAAAATCCGAAGTTGGGGCGCCCCTTGCCAGACACCTTAACCGAAGCCGACGTCGAGAAATTGTTGGCAGCACCGAATATTGAAACACCGCTAGGTCTGCGAGATCGTACGATGTTAGAAGTGCTGTATGCCTGTGGTTTGAGAGTCAGCGAACTGACGGAATTACGACTTGGACAGCTCAATTTGCGTCAGGGTGTGATCCGAATTGTTGGGAAAGGCTCGAAAGAACGCCTCGTGCCATTGGGAGAGGAAGCCATCGCCTGGCTGATAGTCTATTTCGATGACGCCAGAAGTGAGCTCCTGAAGAAAAATCTTGGCGAGGACATCGTATTCCCCAGTAATCGAGGTGTCGCCATGTCCCGGCAAACCTTTTGGCACCGCCTAAGGAAACTTGCGATTGCCGCGGGCATTCGAAAGAAGCTGTCACCACATACGCTTCGGCACGCGTTCGCCACGCACCTATTGAATCATGGTGCTGACCTGCGCGTTGTGCAATTGCTCCTTGGACATTCGGATTTATCAACTACGCAGATTTATACCCACGTTGCGCAGCAGCGAATGAAAGAGCTGCATCAGCAGCATCACCCTAGGGGCTGATATCAGGGGTGGTATTTATTTATCTTCGACACTCGTTGCAGATTTAGGCCGTCTGTTGCAAAGTGCTAGCTCTATAAAAATTGTGCTGAATATCTTGTCTAATGATTAGAACTCTTAGAACACTGTCATCCTTTTTCATTTTTACCCTGATGATATCCTCGGGAAGCTTGGCGGATGATGGGGTTTCCGTAGGCTCTGAAATTAAGGCGATCGAAGCTAGACTCAAACGGTTTCAACCACCCTTGCCTATCAAGAAAATCGAAGAGACCGAGGTTGATGGTTATTATTCCGTCTATTTGCCCGATGGATCGATCCTCTACGTCGATAGGAAAGCCGAACATTTCTTTTTTGGTGAGCTGTTCCTCGTCCAAGGATCGACCTTCTTCAACGCGACGCAACGTGCCATGAGTGACGAGCGTCGACAACTGCTGGAAGGGCTAGATGATTCTGAAATGCTAGTCTTCTCGCCTGCAGCGGAAAATGTTAAAGCAACGATTACGGTCTTCACGGACATTGACTGCGGGTATTGCCGTAAATTACACCAGGAAGTGCCGGCCTTGAATGATATGGGCGTGGCAGTGCGTTATCTAGCTTATCCGAGAGCTGGAATTGGCTCACTC
>MDSZ01249563.1_pt1 | contig 11453 bp, 12 predicted proteins | sample 811201 | NCBI WGS metagenome assembly MDSZ01 (sample SAMN05326647, study PRJNA326480) | marine metagenome | isolation source: seawater | place: Indian Ocean: North | collected 2010 | reverse complement strand
TTACTGCTTCTTTTGATGAAAGCATCGAACCAAGTACTGCTAATTCAGCTTCTTCTGAGTAAGGAACTTGATTTAAATTTTTAATTTTTTCTTCCATTAACTTCCCATGCGGTTTTTTACCCATTTAAAATCATCCCATGCAAATTTTTTTAAATTTTGATTTCTTAACAAAGATTCTGGATGATAAGTAATTCTTAGAGGAATTCCATTGTAATCAAAAGTAGTATTTCTCATTTCTTTAAGAGGAATATCTCTTTCGATTAAAGATTTTCCAGCGACTTTTCCAAGTGCTAAAATTAATTTAGGTTGAATAATTTTAATTTGTTGCTGAAGGTATGGGATATACTTTGCAATCTCGGATGGCAAAGGATCACGGTTTTTAGGAGGTTTACATTTTAATATATTTACAATAAATATATCTTTAGTCCGATTTAAACCAATAGCAGCTAAAATTCTATCAAGAAGTTTACCTGCTTTTCCAATAGATGGTACCCCTTGAAAATTATTCTTATAATGAGGAGATTCATCTACTATCAATAAGTTCGCATTTGGGTCCCCATACCCAAAAAAAAAATCACTTTTCGAATCAGAAAATTGACATTCCCCACATTCATTGATAATGCATTCATATTGAATGAGTGCACCTTTTTCATTTAAAGAATTACTACTTCTATTTTCAGATAAAAGTTGTTTTGGAATAAATATTTCATTTGAAAATAGTTTTTTATATTTTTTTAAATAATTACTTATCAATAAAAAATTATTCATTGCTCATTTCAATAAGGCTTACTCCATTGCACTTCACCTGAAAGAAATTTTTCTATGGCAACAGTAGTTACTTTTTCCTTTTCTTCATAATCATCAACAACAGTTTCTTCAAGCTCATCAAATACGTCTAATTCAGAATCTTGATGATTTTTTATTGCCTTATTTACTATTCTTTCATTTAGCTCTTCTTTAGCTTGTCCAGACATAGCTACTACTGCTTCATACATATTTTCTGCTTGATGTTCAATTTCACGAAATGGTATTGTCTTTAATCCCATTATTTTCTCCTTTTTTAATTTTTAAGATAATATCTAAAAGTTGACCCTTTGCTATTTCAAAATCATCATTCAATAAATTAAAATCAAATCTTCTAACGTATTTCATTTCTTCTTTAAATCTTTGAAGCCTAATATTAATTCTATAATTAGAATCTGTGCCACGTTTTTGTAACCTTTTTCTTAAATGATCAATGCTAGGAGGCGATATAAAAATAGAAAATGTTTTATTAGGATACAACTTTTTGATAGATAATGCTCCTTTTACATCCATTTCAAGTAATAACATTTCATTATTTTCAACAATGTTATCAATAGAATCTTTTGAAGTCCCATAATAAAATCCATGAACTTGTTCCCATTCTGCAAAAAAAGACTCCTCAATAAACTTTTTGAATGTTGATTCCGAAATAAATTGGTAGTCAATACCATTTGTTTCCATTTTTCTTATTTTTCTTGTTGTATAAGACACCGACCATTTAATATTTGATATTTCTTCTTGTATAGATTTACATAATGTTGTTTTTCCTGAACCTGAAGGAGCAGAAATTATAATAAGATTTTTCATTAAAGAATATTTTGTATTTGCTCACGAATTTTTTCTAATTCATCTTTTATTTCAACAATCTTAATTGTCACATCAGTTTGAGCACTTTTTGAACCAATAGTGTTAACTTCTCTTCCAATTTCTTGCAATAAAAAATTTATTCTTTTACCAACCGGTTCATTTACATTTAAATATGTAAGAAGTTGAGTAAAATGAATGTTACAACGAACAATTTCTTCTGTGACATCCATTTTTTCCGAAAAATAAGCAACTTCTTGTATTAGTCTAGATTCGTCTAAATCTTGACCATTCAACAACTCTTCAATCTTTGATCTAATCTTATTTTGTTTTTCAACTTTATGTAAATTAACTTTTTCTTTAAGAAGATCCATTATCAAAATTATTTGATTTGTTCTTTTCTTAGTATCCTCTAAAATTTTTTCTCCTTCACTTTTTCTCATTTCATCTAACTGTTCCAAAGCTAATTCAACATTTTTAATTATTACTTTACTATCTGGAGTTTTAGGCTCATTTGACTTTAATAAATCATTCGAAGAAATAATATCACTAATATTCATCGGTTGACCATATTTAACATTTATATCCCTCAAAATACCTTTTAATAACTCATACTTTTCTTGATCAAATATAATTTTATTCTTCTTTTTTAAATCTGATTCAATACGAATATGTATTGTTCCTCGTTGTAATTTGTTTTTTACCAGTTTTCTTATTTCATCTTCTAAAAGTAAATCAAGCTGAATACCTTTAAATTTTATATCCAAAAACCTAGAATTAACTGATCTAATTTCAATATTATATCTATCTAATCCAGTTGAAATTGTACCAACTCCAAAACCTGTCATACTTTTAATCATATTTTTTAAAGCCTAAATATTAAATTTTATTGTAGTTAATAATTAAATAAATCTTTTAAGTAAACAAACTTCTAACTTTTATTTCTTTTAATTCTTGCGATAAGCCAGTCTAAATAAATAGACAATGAAATTAAATGATGATTCGCAAAAATACCATTTATTGATGAAGGTAAAAAAGCGTAATCAATGACCGAATTTTTCCAATTTATTCCTACTCCTCCAGTCAATTGATGCAAAGAATTTTGACCTAGTCTTAGCATTAATTTTTCTTTATAAATTGCTTCTAATCCAAGCAGAGCATCTACTGATAATCTTCCATTATAGTAAAGTGAATTCAAATGCCTTTCTGAAGTACTAAATATTAAGCTGATCATTGGATTTAAGCTTAGAGACTTTGCATTAAGTGTATAAAAAGAACGATGAAGACCAACTTCAATTGATGGACCCGTCCCTTCAATATTACCATTACTCCATAGCATTCCTGAAGCAGGGATATTTTTAATAACAAAACCTAAATTTGAGTTTTTAATACTTTTATGAAAACCAAAATCTAACCCAATCCCAATTGCGTTGTGGTCTCCTAGGGAAGTAGATAAAATCTTAAAACCAACACCAAATGGTATATTTCTTAAATTAAAATTTGAAGTTCCATATAATCCAAATCGTCTTTGATTAAAAAAAGTAATTTTCTTTTGGTCTAAACGCTCGCCTTCATCAATTAAACCGTTTGATTCTCCTAAATCATTTGTATCATATTGTCCATCATACCCCCAATCAAGAAGCGCTGATCTCGTATCCGGTATATTACTTATACCTTCAAAAATTAGATTTAAATTAATTAATCTTTCCTCCTTTTGTATCTGAAGACTTACAAGATCGCTATTAATTAATCCTGCAAAACGAGATTGATGAGTCAAAGAAATTTTTCGTGTTGAAAATATCGGGAAATAGGGATTACTTAGTGCTGAAGAAGGATTATTAAAATTGTAGGCTACCGTTGCATTGCCAAGTGATGCTGTTCTTGCTTCAGAAACATAATCAAACAACTCCCATCCATAATTTACCCAATTCACATTCCCAAATAAATCAGATAAAATAAAGATATATAATAAAAGCTTAAAAATCATTTCTTTTCTTAAATCTTGCTAGAATTTCAAATGCTTCAAGAGGAGTGATATTATTTATATCAATAAGATCTATTTCTTTTAAAAAACTTTGAGATAATTCAAAATCTTCATTTAATTCTTTTTTTATTTCATCAGCAACTTTATTTTCCTTTTCAACTGAATTTATCATAAAACTATTTAGTATTTGATTTGCTCTGTCAATTACAGCATTTGGTAATCCAGCCATTTTCCCAACATGTATACCATAACTTCTATTGCCAATACCTTTAGCTATCGAACGAAGAAATACTATTGTATCTTTATGCTCTTTTACTTGAACATAATAGTTTTCTAGCCTTTCTAGTTTATTTTCTAGATCTGCTAGCTCGTGATAATGCGTAGCAAAAATTGTCCTTGCTTTTAAGCTGGGGTTATTATGAATGTACTCCGTGATAGACCAGGCTAAAGACAAACCATCATATGTTGATGTCCCTCTTCCAATTTCATCTAACAAAATCAAACTTTTTTCTGTCGCATTATTTAAAATATTTGATGCCTCAATCATTTCGACTAAAAATGTGCTCTCACCTCCTGCTAAGTTATCACTTGCACCTACTCTAGTAAATAAACGGTCGACTATGCCAATATCTGCTTTTGATGCTGGCACATAGCTTCCTATTTGAGCCATGATTACAATTAATCCTATTTGTCGTAGATAAGTAGATTTTCCGGCCATATTTGGCCCAGTAAGTAAATGAATTTGATTATTATTTGAATCGATACAAGTATTATTGGGAATGAATTTTTCAGTTAATGGCAATAACTTTTCAACAACTGGATGTCTTCCACCAGAAATGTTTAAGATTGGATTATTTGTTAGATTAGGTTTTACATAATTATTTTTGATGGCTAAGAATGCAAGAGATGAATAAAAATCTAGGTAATTTATCGCTGATGCATTCTCTTGCAACTTAACTATATCATTCATGGTTTCAATGCAAATATTTCTAAATATTTTTGATTCGATATTATATATGTTTTGTTCCGCATTTAAAACCTTCTCTTCGTACTTTTTTAAATCCTCTGTTATATACCTTTCCGAATTAGTTAAAGTTTGTTTTCTTATAAATGAATAAGGAACTTTTTTCATTTGCGACTTGGTCACTTCTATATAGTAGCCAAATATTTTATTGTACCCTATTTTTAATTTTGGTATATCTAAATCTTTTCTCAAAGAATTTTGAAAAGATTCAAGCCATTGTTCCTCATTTAAAACGATTCTTCTTAATTCATCTAGTTCAGCATTAACACCATTATTAATTACATTACCATTGGATAAAAGAGCAGGGGCATTTTTAGAAATAACAAATTTAATCTTTTCAAATAATTTAGAAGTATCAGAGAAGGACTTAGATAAAAAAACCAAGTTGCTATTTTTAGCATTCTTTAAAATCTTTTGCCAAATTGGGATTTTTTCTAATGTCTCTCCTAAAATATATAAATCTCGAGGTGAAGCTTTATCTTTATTTATTTTTCCTAATATTCTTTGAACATCTGCAGTTTTTTGAAGATCATTTCTGATACTGTCCAATACTACATTGTTTTCAATAAATGCTTCAACAATATCCAATCTTTTTTTAAGTGACTTTACATCCAATAATGGACTTATTAGGTTTTTTCGTAACAACCTTCCACCGCCTGAAGTTTTTGTCTTATCCATACAATCAATAAGTGTACCATGAGTTCCTTGCGAGGATAAGGAATGAAATAATTCCAAGTTTTTAATAGTAAATGAGTCTAAAACCATAAAACCTTCTTCAAAAATAGGAGATAATTTTGAGATATGATGAATTGAGGTTGCTAGGTTTTTACTGAGATGATTTGCCAGGGCGCCTGCTGCTGAAATACCGTAGTACATTTCATCGCATCCAAAGTTTTTCAATGATTTGATTTTAAAATGGGAAATTAGTACCCTGTAAGCACTTTCAAAATCAAATAACCAATCATCTATCTGCGTTATAAAAGGTTTATATTCTCGATACCATAATGAATCGGAATAAACAATTCTTTTAGATAAAACTACTTCTTGTGGACTAAATTTTAAAAGGAGGTTATAAATGTTTTCCTTTTCACATTGTCCTATATGGAATTCTCCTGTAGAAGAATCTAAAAAGGCTACTCCAATAATATTTTTTTTAAAAAACATAGATCCGATATATCTATTTGATTTATCAGTTAAAGTTTTATCTGCAGTTAGTGTTCCAGGCGTGACAACCTCAACAACATCACGCTTAACAATTCCTTTTGATGTTTTGGGATCTTCAGTTTGTTCGCAAATTGCTACGCGATACCCTGCTTTAACTAATTTAGGCAAATAATTATCTAAAGAATGATGTGGAAATCCTGCTAAGTTAACGTCTGCAGCCTTGCCATTTGCTCTTTTTGTAAGGACAATGCCTAATACTTGCGAGGTTACAACCGCATCATCTAAAAAAGTTTCGTAAAAATCGCCCATCCTGAAGAGTAAAATTGTATCTTCATATTTAGATTTAATATCTAAAAATTGCTTCATTACAGGTGTATCTGCTACAACATTCTTACTCATATAGATTTTTTCCAATAATTCGAACATTATTTTCTCGAATTGTATATTTATTTTTATCTAGATACTCTAAAACAGGGATAGCTGTCCTCCTAGTAAGCCCAGAAATTTTTTTAAAATCACTAATGCTGAGTTTATCGGAATTTTTAAAATATTTTTTCAAATGATTAAACAAAACAATTAAATAACCTTGATGTAAAAAAAAATTATTACCTAGATCTACAATTTTGTTTTTTGATTTTAAAAAATGAATAAAGTCTAATAATTGAGAAGGCTTGAAATCTAGTATTTTTTGTAATGCTTTTTTTTCAATTGGGACTAGCCCAGATTTTTTAATAAGACTTTCAATTAAATTAATTTGTTCTATTTGTAATTTTGTTAAAGACTGATTAGAAAAAGATATTAATGAATAAACTCCATTGTCTTCTTTTATATATTTTTCATTAATTAGTTCGTTTAATATTATTTTTATAAAATCCTGAGGCAAGACTATTGCAGAATTTATAGTTTCAATCGGTGCTCCATTTCGCAAAAAATTTTTGGAATAAAATTCTTTAAAAAATATTTTCATTTTTGTTTTCCCTCTTTCAATGCTATTCAAAGAAAATATTATATCTGATTTAGATTTTTTAAGACCCAGGTCTTCACACCAATTATCAACTTTATCATAATACTTTATAAATATTTTCTTCCATTCTTTAGTAGTCTTAGGTTTTTCCCAACTACAATTCACTAAAAAAAAGAATCTCTCTTTTGGGTTTAGAGGTATGTTATCAATGAAATTATTTTTATTTATAATACAATCGTCCACAAAAGGATCAAGCACTATGCCCCCTCCAATAGTATTCATAGGAGAATATGAACGCATTACAAACTTATCATCTAAAGATATGGGGATTTGTGATTCTAATAATAATAAAATGTTCCCTTTTTGGTTTTTTTTAAATTGTTTTTTGCTTTTAATGACTACTCTTCCAAGAATTTCATCGGTCCCAAAATGTAACCTTAAACGTTGGTTATTTTTTAAAACCCAATTTGTAGTCTTAATCATATTTATTTTAGCAAGTATCTTTTTTGTATTACTTAAAGTTTTAGGAGTCGCAATTACACTACCTCGATGAAAATTTTTCAACTTCATATTTAATAAGTTAACTGCGGCTCTGTCCCCTTTATAAATAACCTGAGTGTTTTTACCATGAGATTGTAACCCTCTAATTTTAGAATGTATATTATTTGGTAAAATTTCAACTAAATCTCCAACTTCTGCTTGTCCCTGAGCTACTGTACCAGTTACTATTGTACCAAATCCTTTTTTTATAAATGATCGGTCAACATTCATACGAAAATATTTTGAAGATTCATTAAAATTCTCATTTTCTACACAGGATAGAATTTCATATTTTAAAGATTGTACTCCATCTCCCGAGATGTTATTTACTCTATTGCATGAAAAAATTTCAAAATTATAATTCGAAAGATATTCAAAGATTTCTAATTCAATTAAATCTATCCATTCGTAATCATCAATAACATCAACTTTAGTAATAACTACCCATCCCTTTTTTACACCTAAAATATTTAAAATATCAATATGTTCTATAGTTTGAGGCATTATACCATCATCTGCCGCAACTACAATTAATCCATAATGAATGCTTGCTGCTCCTGCAGCCATATTCCTAATAAATTTTTCATGTCCGGGTACGTCTATTATTGTAACATTATCATTAAGATGAGCAAACCCTAAGTCAATAGTCATACCACGCTTTTTTTCCTCAACTAGTGAATCTGTTTCAATTCCAGTTAAAGATTTAACGAGTGATGTTTTTCCATGATCTATATGACCCGCAGTACCAATGACAATCTGGGACATATTAAATAGAATTTATAGCTTGAGACAACTTTAGCAATTGATTTGGAAGAACTGCTTTGAGGTCGATATAAAATCTATTTTCTTTAATAAACCCAACAACGGGAGTTTTACCAAGCCTTAATTTTTTGGCTAACATTGAACATTTTATAAATTTCGGATCAAAAATCAAAGCCATACTACTGATATTTTTTTCAGGTAAAGATCCACTTCCAGCTTCAACAAAAGAGGGAACAAGCGATATACCTAAATCTTTAATTATATTTTTTTTAATTAATTTTAATAGTTTTTCACCACGTGTTTTTAGTGTTTTTGGAGATGTCTTAAGCATATTCAAACTAAGATTATCTTTTGTAAATGATTTAGACCTGTAGCTTCTCAAAGTCTCTTCAAGAAGTCCAATGGTTAATTTATCAGGACGAAAAGTACGGTAGAGCGTATTTTTCTGAAGATTGGTTATTATATTTTTTCCTCCAACAATTATACCTGATTGAGGACCACCAATTAGTTTATCTCCAGAAAATGTAACAATGTCTGGATTTTTTTTCATAAGTTGGCTTATAGGTAGATCTAAAGAAGCATTATTAGAAATTTTTTCTAACAATGATCCGCTTCCCCAGTCTACCATAACAGGGATATGATACTTTCTACCAAGGGAAACAAGTTTAGCTAATCCTACTGATTTAGTAAAACCTTTAACAATATAATTACTAGTATGAACAGCAAGAATGAGTTTTGTATTTTTATTTATAGCATTTTCATAGTCTTTTTTATGAGTCCTATTAGTAGTCCCTACTTCTTTTAAAATAGCACCACTAGCATGAATTATATCAGGAATACGAAACGAACCTCCAATCTCTACTAATTCACCTCTCGATACTATTACTTCTCCATCTTTAGCAACCCCATTAATTGCAAGCATCACAGCAGCCGCATTATTATTTACTACAAGTGAAGATTCGCTTTCACATATGGCGGAGAGAATACCGCGAATATGTGCCTGCCTATCTCCTCTTCTTCCGGTATTAAGGTTAAATTCTAAATTTACATACCCCTCCATTTTTTTTGTAATCTTTTTTAAATTTTGGGAAGTAAAAGGAGCTCTTCCAAATCCAGTATGAAGAACTATTCCAGTTCCATTTATCACATTAACCAGGTTTGTTGAAGATCTAGCTAAAACTATGCGCTTAATCTCTTCTAATATACTTTCAGATGATTTATTTATATCGCTATTTTTAATTTTTTTTCTAAAAACCTCTATTTCTTTTTGAATTATTTTTTTTAGGTATGACTCATGTATTTCAGAATATTTTTTTATTTCTAAGATTACCTTGTTAACAGAGGGAAGATCTTTAGGAAGTGTCTTTTTCATAATTAAACTAAACTTAGCTATGATGAATCTTTAGCTTTTCCCTATTTATCTATTTTAAATTTATTTTAATACCAGATTTCAGCAGTAAACATTTTTTCTTTTTAATAAACAAAAAAGCCCCTAAGAAGATTCTCATAAAGGGGCTTTGATAAAAAATGAAAATTATCTTTTTTCTTCAATTCTAGCTGCTTTAGCACCCTTTACATTTTTTAAATAATTAAGCTTTGAACGACGAACCTTTCCACGGCGTGTAACATTTATTGATTCAATCATTGGTGATTGAACTGGAAAAATCCGCTCAACACCAACGCCATTAGTTACCTTCCTAACTGTAAATGTTCCATCTAAACCATTTTTTCTATGTCTAGATATTACAATACCTTCAAACTTTTGAACTCGTTCCTTGTTACCTTCTCTAACTTTTACATCTACAGCGACAGTATCACCAGAATTAAAATCTGGGATATCAGGTTTTATATAGTTCTTTGTTGCTTCATGAATTTTATCCATTTTCACTCTCCGATTCTTTAATTTTTATGTATTTTTCCCAAAGATCAGGTCTATAATTTACAGTACGACTTTCTCTATGTTCTAGTCTCCATTGATCAATATGTTTATGATTTCCGTTTAATAAAACTTCTGGGACACTTCTATTTCTAAACTCTCTTGGGGTAGTATAATGCGGATGATCTAATAACTGATGCGAAAAAGAGTCGCTCAATACTGATTTTAAGTTATTCAAAGCACCAGGTATCAATCTCGCTATACTATCCATAATGATCAACGCAGGTATCTCACCGCTTGTCATGATAAAGTCTCCTACAGAATATTGATCTGTAACATACTTATCAATTACTCTTTCATCGATACCTTTATAATGACCGCAAATTAATATAATATTTTCATTCATACTCAATCTTTCAGCTGACTTTTGATTCCACTCTTCACCTACTGGAGAAGGGTAAATTACCCTGATATCATTTTTACTAATCATCCAATTAAAAGATGCATCGAGTGCATCAAAAAGCGGTTCTGGCTTAAGAATCATCCCTCCACCTCCCCCAAAAGGAGAATCATCAATTTGTCTATGCTTACCTAAACCATAATCTCTTAGATTAATAATTTTTAATTGAATCACTTTCCTTTCAATAATTTTTTTCAATATGCTATTTTGCACAAAAGTATCAATAATAGCTGGAACGGGGGTTATAATTGCAAATTGAATCAATTAAACAACCCATCGATAACTTTTATGATTATGATCTTTTTGTCATAGTCTACTTTTTTTATAATTTCTGGAATAATTGGAATTATATACTCTTTTGATTCTTTTTCGATAATATAGGCATCATGATTTGGAAGCCAGATTACATCAATAATGCGCCCAAACAAATTTTCTGAGTCATCTACAACCTTGTAATTTAAAATATTTTTGCTAATCCAATTAATCTTAGCATCTAATGATGTCTGGACAAAAAGTGTTTTGCCAATAATTGTTTTTGCGGAATCTAAGGAATCAAAGCCTGAAAACTTAAATTTTCGTTTCTTACCAATTCCATTAATCATTTCAACCATAATTTTGTTTGATTGATCAATGGACGATCCTATCAGTAATTTTTTTTCGTTTATGTACTTTTCAAAAAATCTTGACAAGGGTTTTAGACATACATCACCTTTAAGGCCAGAAGTTTTTGTAACCTTTGCAATTGGATGGAAGGTTTTATCCAATTTAATCGATAACGTCTAATCTAGCTCTTTTTCCACCTTGCTTGGCATTAATAGCAAAAACAAGAGTACGTAGAGCTGATATATTTCTACCACTTTTCCCAATAACTTTACCATAATCACCTTCCCCAACAGTTAACTCGTAAATCAGCCTTTGTTCTGTCTCTACAATATCTACTTTAACTTCATCTGGTTTATCTACCAATAATTTGATTGCTTGCTCGATAAATTCTAACATAACGTCCTCCATTTTCTAATTAAAAATTAATATGATATTTTTATTCTTCCTCTTCGGAAGATGCAGTAACCT
>MDSZ01159030.1_pt1 | contig 11454 bp, 9 predicted proteins | sample 811201 | NCBI WGS metagenome assembly MDSZ01 (sample SAMN05326647, study PRJNA326480) | marine metagenome | isolation source: seawater | place: Indian Ocean: North | collected 2010 | reverse complement strand
TGTGAGTGAAGATGGAAATACCTCCAACCTCAGGAGTATCGACTCTTTCTTAGGTCAAGAGAAAATTATTTATGCCAACAACTCTGATAACTACAAGCATAGTGCGATGTCTGCTGACTTCGCTGATGGGAAAGGTGGTGTTGAAGCACCTATCTTAGTGAAAGTGATCTTGGGGAACCCAGATTTTGCTAAATACGAAGTACACCCCGCTGAAGCGACTGCTTTAGTCAATAGAGATGACTTAGACGATGTAGCTACTCTTATAGCCGATGTTTACGGAGGGAGTGGAACAGATGAGATTTACGACATTTGGCCTGCACCTAACAAGTCATATCGTGGGCACTCATTCCCACCCGATGATCGTGCCCCTACATGGGCTAGGCGTGGCTTAATGGGGATTGAGGTTCTTCGACCCGATGGTACAAACTATGACCATGATCAAGTGATTGACCGACCCGACTTTGCAAGTACAAACCTCTTCGGGTCGTTAAAAGCAACCAACAGTAATACCTCAAGCGATGACCGTTCTCACTATATGCTTTACAGACAATCATCGAGTGCGGGGTCTGGTTATCTTAGAGGAGATACACCTTTGTCTGATGATGTTAGAACAAACAAACAGAGCTTCACATTCGATGATGATATGATTGACGGTCCATTTACAGACTTTAATGGTACATATTCATTAAGTAAAAAAGGGGAGGGATAATAATGCCTGCTGTATTCCATAGAGCCGACAACTCACTTGTCGAAGTTTTACCCACTTACCCCGATACCCTCCCAATGTCGGGTAGGTATGTGGTAGATTTTCCTGATCATTTCGATTTGAAGCTCACCACTCCGACTCCTACAAGAGCAGAGGTCATCACAAAAGTAGGTGAGTTGTTTCGTGATAAGTTCGTAGCCTTTGATTACTTCGTCACAAACAATTTATTAAACAACACAGACTTCTCTAACCACTTTTCAAGCGATACAAACTTGAACATCTCGGTGGTAAACAATCAGTTCCTACCCGTTAGCCCTGCTAACCCCGAGTACAACTTTTCTAACTCATATAAAACAGGTCTACTCCCTAACACAACATCAATCGTAGGGAGGTTCCCTCAAAAAAACCATATTGAGGGAGCTACAATCACCGAAGACCAAGCTCTTTCAGGAAACCGTTGTATCATCACACAGGACATCGACATTTCGGGGAGCACCTCTGATTCTCAAGGTAGGACAGATTTTTTTGTGTACTTTAGGAGTACCTTAAAGTCGTATATTAAGGACCGATCTTTATCCGACAGGGAAAGAGGTGTAGCTTCCCCATTAACTGCCAACAGAGCGGGGTCGATGTCTTATAAGAATACACAATATGATTCGGCTAATCGTCTTAGATGTTTTATATCTGGCGATGGTAGTAGCTATCAAGAGGTCGAAAACTTAAAGGTCTTTTCCTTTAACGGTCGTGTAGACACCATAAGGCTCGCTTGGGTCAACTATACGGACGCTGATCTCACACTCCTCTCATACACTTTGATGTACTGAAACGATAAGGATTAAAAAGATGTCAGACGATTTTAAGAGCACAGTTAGTAGAACACTCTCCACAGAAGACCGTCAGTACACCAATGTGGTGTGGCAAGCGGGTAAGCCACCACTAGACAGTGAGCTTAACCTAGTCGGTCAGATCGCCACGGATAACTTGGCAACCACGGTTTCGACCAATGCACATAGTGGGGTCTTATTCGACCCTCGCTCTTCTACGAGGGACTTTTCCTTTGACCCTTTATGGTCAAACTACATGAAGGTAAAGGGATTTAAGGCTATCGTTAATGGTCTTATAGTCAATGTCGAAGAAACAAATGTGAATCTCCCTCCTCCCCCCGCTTCTGACTCAAGGATTGACTTTGTTTTCCTTGAAGTTTGGAAAGGAATCTTGTCTGCGGATAACTCGGGAGGAGACCTTTCAAACAAGTCCTCAAATACGGAAGTCTACTCTAACGGTCGTATTGATGGGGCGGGATTGCCCGATGAGATGGTCGATAGTAATGTAGGCTTTGAAACAACTAAGCGAATCCAAGTACAGTATCGTTTTAGGGTCGTATCGGGAGTAGACCTAAAAGTGAATTTAGAGGGAATGGAAAGCCCCCTTGTGTTGGCTCAAGGACCACTAGCTAACCCTACAAATAATGTTTCATTTAATAACCAATGGCAGAATGGAGACACAGGTCTTTGGGTAGCCCACATGACAAGTGATGGTTGCCCTCTTGGTCAACCTTGTAACCCTCAAGTGCCAAACACAGCGTTAAGTAATCTACTATCAGAAAACATTGTCTATGCACTCCCTATCTGTGCAGTATCAAGAAGAAACAGTAAAGCATATGTTGCCTTTGATGGGTCGAATAATGCGAACCAAAATGGTGCCCCCACTAGGACTCCCTCTTCTAACTCTGCGACAAATGCTGTGGGTCTTACTCAAGCCACTTTATTCTCTAACCTCACTTCTACATATATAGGAGCAGTACCATTAAGAGACGGTGATGGTTCGGGATTGAGTGACAACAATCTTTATGGTGGTGATACCTATCTCGTCATCGGGAGTGGAATCAACCAAGAGGTTGTCAAGGTAAGCGTCTATACAACTCCGAACAGTGTCACGATCACCGAAAGAGGTAAGGGGGGAACCCAAGCTAAATACCACCCTGCAAACTCGGAGATTAAGTTGTTCAATGGGAGACCCGATGGGAAGTATTCTGACGAGATACACCCTAACGACCTGTTCGACATGAGACACGCCACCACTCTTGGGGAATGGGATTACCAATCCCTCTTGGAAAGCTCGCTTTCAGACTTAATCTTCAATAACCTACAAACCTCTTATAAACAGAACCAGCAAAATAGCACTTGTGCGGGTCCTATCGTTGAAGAGGTATCTATCCTTAATGATGTAGCAAACCCCGCTCAAGTTTTTGAGATGGACTTACCTAACGGTTTCAGAGACACTTGGTCTGATGGAGTGATACCTCAAACAGGTATCACCCTATACTTAGAGCCGACTGCGATTGGTGCTGATGGGGTATCAACTGTCAATCTAAATGTACCTGATGCGGGAGACTGGGAGATCGCTCCCGACTTAGAGCCGACTGCATTTTTGTTCGACACCGCAACCCCAACCCTTAAAGCGGGTTCTTGGATTAAGATCAACTTAGACCTAACCGAATCGAATCTCGGGTACGGTGTGAACCACAGTAAAAGCCCCGCTACAATCTCCGAAGCGGGTATCAGAATGATCGCCCCAAGAGAAGTTAAAGATCCAACAACAAAAAGACCTCCTATCACGATAGAAGAGTTAGGGGAATACCACAAGCCCCTCTTGTACCCCCGTTTGGAAAACAACTATGAAAAACCATTCATAGTTTTAGGTAAAGAAAAGTACACATCTAACTTCCTTACCGATGTTGGGAGTAATGCAACCGATAAAAACTACTATCAGTTATATGCTCCGACCGCTTACAACAACTCCGATGTATATGGATCTGCCAATGGCACAACCGCAGAAGATGGAGACCTCGTTATCGCAGTTCGTTTAGGGAACAGCGGTATCAATACTCCTACAGAGATTAACAACCTTGAATACCTTGTGACAGACAATGGATATGACACCTCTGGCGATAGCTCTAGTCTGTACGCAGTTATTTATGGAGACCCCGCAAGGCAATCAAATAATGGTGTTTTCAAGGTCATTGACATCTTAAACTCTGACACTGTGGCTTCCAATGTCAAATACTACACAGACAAAGCAGACACCACTCAACTTTGGGCACCTACTAGCTTCGTTGGCTTTATCATTTTAAAGCCCATTGATAACATTGATCGTAGTGCGGGTCTGTTTAGCGATACAAACTTGAACATCGAGTTTAGGACTCAAGAGCTAACAGACCAAGACGATAATGTAATGATCGCTATTACAGAATCCACAATACCCGACCTTAACCCAGCCAACCCAAACCAAACACCACCCACCCAAGGTCAACTTCACACCACGGGTGAGTTCCAACTTAGCGTTTCAGTTCTCTACCCACCATCAACAGGTGGGATTGCAAATGTGGCGAACAACATCCACAAGATTGGACTCACACCTCCCGCTTCGGGCGAGTTCCTTAATGTGTCAAAGTCGGTCATTCATGGAGCGGGTTTCGCTACCTTACCTCTAGTTGAAAATGAGATCGACCTCCCAACCCAAAACCACATATCTCTGTGGAACAGACTACCCTCCTCAAATCTCCCTATCGGTGTTGCAAGCTCTACAAGTATGGGTGGTCGAGTCATCAACGAAGAAGCTGATCGAGAAGCAGAAGCCTTTACTGATGAAAAGAGCAAGACCATTGTCCTAAGACCTTTCCAAAAGAAGGGTCTCATCATCAATAAAGCTACCTCACAAGCACTAGGTTTTAATGGTGTGTCAGTACCACTCGTTCCCAATACATGGTCTGATGGTCGTAGTGTTGACTCCCCAAACCCCGAGTTCTTGAATACCAAAGATGCGGCGTATGTCCTACCCGAAGCCATGATGCCCCGCTTTGGGAGACAGGACATACCACTCCATACAAGAACGGGTAGTTCCGACCAATTTTATAATGGGTTGAACCACCTTTTCATTGATGACCCAAGCTCTACCACGGACAATGTGTTCACAATCATAGGTGGCAGATCAAATACAGGTTCACCAGGTGTAAACCATGCCCTGTTCGTGACAGGAGTCAACTACGGGGAAAGAACAACACACATAGAGACCAACAGCAGAATAGCAACGGGAGCTAGAAAGAAAACTCTAACTGTTCCCACAAGCGACTTCGGGTCAACTACAAAAGGTATCGAACTACCCCCTTACTTTGGAGTTGCTCGTATTTACGGTGTGTATGAAAGAGGTCTGTTTAAGACAGAACTAGCTCAAGATGACAACCTCGGTGGACACCAAAATAATCGTATCAACACCAAAGACCTATCCGATTGCCCTAACTTGTTAAGGACTGATACCTCTTCTTTTACAATGTATATTAACCAAAATGGTGGCAACGATCATGTTTCTGGGTACTCTAACGCTCACACTTATGTACTCACCGAACACGCTATTGACATCACCCGACTCGAAGGAACAACTGCGGGTTGGACTGACGCATCAACATTCGATGACTTTGATTATGTAATAGAGTGTGTCGTGTTCATGTTTGCCGATGGGTTCATCTCCCATAACCGATATGTAATCCCCAGAGAATACAACGGTGGAGGAATACAACAAGACAACTCTAGTTCGTCAAAGTTGATTATAGACGCTGTGATTCCATTCGCACCTCCTATCTCATCTGCGATTACCGTTGCCTACTCACGAACACCTTATCAAGGAGACCCTTTTAACACACTGCTTCAAGGAACCGATCAAGTGGTTCCACAAGGCAGAAAGTCGTTAAACGAACTCAAACTTGGAACCAAGACTCAACCTGTATCACTAAACGGAACAAATAGAAGAGATGTAGAAGTCCTTGCAAGTATGGACTTCTACACCACTCTTGGTACAGGTAAGATTGGAGGGCAAGTATATCCGACCACGATTACCGATGTTGGATATACACCATTCCCTCCTAACAGAGACCCATCTTCTCTAAGTGGGACTCATATATCGCTCCACAGTTCGACCTTTACCGAAGAATCTACCCAAATGGGAGGTTTCGCTACCCTGTTCTTGTTCGTTGAGGGCACTGACACAACAACAAATGCTACGGTCAACTTGTATAAAAACGGGGTATCTATATACGCCAAATCTTTATCGGGTATAAACTTCCTAGCGACCCAAGCACCCCTACTCCAAACAGAGATACAAGCCTTGGGCTTCAACTGCTTCCAAGTTAGAGGAGACTTCCAACAACAAGGGAACCAAAACCAAATCTACTATGGGATTATAGTTCAAGCACCCAACCCCACCGACAGCTTTGAGCTTGAGGTTGATTGGAAGAACCTAAAAAATGGTCAAAACATTCAAGTGTTTGAGGGAATGCGTGAAGTCCCCATGTCGTTCCAGCTATTTAACAGCACTACGACCGCAAACACTGAACACCTCAATAATAATAGATCAAAGTCTAAAGTACCTTTCTCTTCCGTTATTGCAAATGCAATCAATGCGGGGAATGGGAATAACCCGATCTCACTTACAGGAATGACCTCAAGACTCCCTATTGGATCTCTAGTAAGAGACTCGGACTTTATCTGTGAGGACATTCTCAACAACTCCTCAAGCTACCTATTCTCTTCTACAGGGTCTTTCAGCACAATCTCTAACCCTGTCCCTGTAAGCCCTAACGGAGTGCCTTACACACAGACTCTAGGGATTTCTGGCGATCTTCTTCAACTGACCGATGGGAAGATTACCAACCTCACCGAACCCGCACTACAACCAAAGTATACGATTGCAAGAGGTGGCGGGGCAGTCTTTGGTGTTGGTGGAGATGTTCCAGGTGGACCTCTTAGCTTCCTAGCGACCTCGTTTGGAGAATCTGACCAACCTGTACTTAAAGGTTCAGCTCTCGCTTGTAGAGCCATGTTAGTAAGGAACTTCTATGAGCAAGATGAAAGCCTTAACCCTAAGAGCTACGGTGATGAGCTTCAACTAGTTATTGTGAGCCATGCCGTTGATGGTAATGGTGGTGCAATCACTCTTGGAGGAGACATCTCACCCTCGGGGTATGGTGAGGGATTCTCTGCCACTGACAGATTCAGAATAAAAGGAAAGCCCCTCGCAAAAATTTACGGTCGAAAGTCTGATACCGAGGTTGCACCCGCTCCGTATAACTCTTGATAAATGAAGCAGAAGCGTAAGTACGGAGAAAAGAGGGTGGAGGGTCAATGTACTTGTTGCGGAAAAGACCTACCCGAAAATAAGAAAGGATGGGGTCTAAACTGGAACGATGGGTCGGGCATATGTGCCAAATGCCTTTACACTATTCGGAAGGCGATTGGCTACTATGATCGTCTTGAGAAGAAGAAGACTCGTTAGCCTTTTCTTGAGCTTCCGCTTCTGCGAGCTTCTGTAAGACCTCTGCGTTTTCAGCCAATACCTTTAGATAAGCTCTTGCCCTCTTCTCCCTCTGTCTTAGGTCAGAGACACGCTCTTGTATCTTACGAGCCTTACGCCTCGCTTTGATCTCTGCTTTCTTGTTCTTCTTTGGCTTTCCCATGATAGACTCCTATAAATAAAGTATCTAAGTATCTATACCGACAGATATGAACTTGTGTGCCAAGTGTTTTTTAATATGCTCTACTTTTATTAAAGCACTTTTCTCCAAGGATTGACCTCCGTTGGCAGACCATCTCCGATACACTTTATACTTAGCTTCTTTTGGTTCTGTAGCCCACTCCCAAGTTGGAGAATCCAAGTCCACCCTTGACTCACAAAAGCTCGCCAACGACTCTTTGGAAACCACCAAAAATCCCCCCTCTAAATGAAAAGCTATATGTGTCTGATCTCCGTAGAGCCACCCTTTACCTCCACCATGCCCCGCAAACTCTACCCACAACCAACCGCTCATAAATCCCGAGTCGTGGGCTGACAGTCTCTTCTTCGACTTCACATCAACCGTAATCTCTATTCCTTCTTTGTTCAGATAAAAGTCAATGTGATTAAACTGATCTTGCATACTAGCAAGAACCACAGACCAGCCACGCTTCAACATCATCTGTGAAAATAAAATCTCGGAAGCATCACCCTCTTCAATCGACTTCGGTCTATCTCCATAAGCCATTCAAGCCCCTTTCATAAATCGTTTATATTATCCTACTATTCAATATATGAAAGGGGATAAAAATAATGAAAAACGCTAAACCATTCTTCTTTGAGAACTCAAAAGTACCTGTATGGCTCTCAAAGTTAGCACCAATCGAGATCAGTGCTATCACACTCGGACCTCTTGTTTTCTCAAGAGGTGTAATCTCTGAAAAAACCAAGCGACACGAAACTATCCACTATCAGCAATACATCGAGCTTCTGTTCATCGGTTTCTTGATCATTTATGTGTACGATTTCTTATACGCCGCCCTAGTCAAAGGAAAAGGGTTCACTAGGGAGTCATACCTCGCTATCCGATTTGAGCAAGAAGCATGGCATTGTGATGATTATGAGGACTACTTGGAGAACCGCAAAAGGTACTCTTGGAGAAACTACCCTCTAGGGGGAGAAGACACGCCCAATGTTTAGGTATTACTTAGGGTGGAAGTACCTAAACGACTCCACCCCAAGTGAAATCGGTGTGTCTTTGATCTTCCCTGTCTTGCTCTTAATCTGTGTAGCCTATTACACCATAAAGAGCACCAAGTAGCTAGACCCGATACCGCTCGACCTCTTGGGTCGGCTCAAGGTTTGGGTCTTGCTTATACTCGTACCACAGCTTGATCTTACCCCATAGCTTGGTTCCCTCACCGTTCTTATATAGTCGGGTTCGATCTTCCAAGTCGAGTATATCTTCATCGGGCACTTGATACTTCTCGATGTAGTCCAGAGTCACCCAACGCTCTTTGTAGTGGCTACGGACACTGCGGGGGGTGTAGTGCTCGGGTGGGGTGTAGGTGCTAGACCCCTTGGGGTTTGGTTCAGAGTCGATGTGTACGAAGCGAGTTGTTCGGAACTCCCTATACATCTGCTTGAACTTTGCCCCTTTGCCCCTTTTCTTACCGTTTGACTTAATCTTCTTCTTGAAAGGCAACCTTTGATCTTGGTACACGCTTGATTCTGTTGTGAAATGACCACCCTCGATCAACTGTAGTGCCATGAGTGCAATCGCTACAAACCGACCAAGGCTTTTGGAAGTCGCTTTCCAAGAGGGATCCATGTTTTGGATCATCGTAGGCTTCACAGCTAGAAGCGATTCGTAAGTGGTATCGCTCCCGAAAGGCATTTGAACCATAGAGCTACCGCACATAATCCAAGCACAGTATAGTTGGTCTCCCCCATCGAAGCTACTCATCAAGGTATTGAAAATGGTGTCGTAGTACCCCTCGCCAAAAAAATCTGGTTTCACAAATAAGACCCCATTGACCTCCAAAGTCTGCCCTCCATCATCTTGCATGACCATACCAAACTTAGAAAGGTCTACCCAAAGTTGATGAAAGTCGGGCAAGGTGATCTTATCTTCCATCGGGTGAGACTCGATAAAGTCTAACACCGACTTGTCGAGCAGAATGTCGGTAGGTCGGTGCTTAAAGTACCTACTGATCTCATAACGAGCTAGGCACTGATAGGCACTGATAACCCCTTGGGCGTGTAAGTTATAGTATAACTCTTTGATGTTTAATCCCTTGTTGATGGGAGAGATAATCTCTTTGAGTAAGCCCGATTTGGTGAGGTGCCATGTTAAGGTGCCTACAGGTGCTTTATGCGTTCTCATTTTTTCCCCCTTTAAACCTCGTCAGTGATTTGAGCAACTAGCTCTTCCTCAACCCCATTAAAGAAGAAGTCCAAACTGCTTCTTTCACCATAGGGTGCTGTCGCTGTCAGATTGACAACATCATAGAAACAAGGGCAGTCAGGAGCAATCTCCTGCATGACCTCGACCATGTTGATATACATTCCACGGTCAACGATGTTGACCTCTTCCTCGTTCTCTTCTGCCTCTTCCATGAGGGCTTCGATTTGAAGATGGAAGTTTGCCATTTGATCTTCGATTTCTCGACTTAGGATTCGTAGCTTTTCAGTTGTCGTTGCCATTTTTTGTTCTCCTTTCGGGAGGGTTAATAGGTTCGGGTTCTAAGATTGAGGGGGGGACTTTTCATTATCTTCGCCACCAATGGAAACCAAGCCCTCTTCTATTAAGTGAGTGGCTACTCGACCATAGTGCCCCTGTAAAGACCAAGCGAGACCCTCATCGACAAGGGTTTGATAAAACTCAACGATCTCTTCTGGATTCATATCTCCATTCTCGTATCTGATCATACGATCTAGTAATGTGTCGGGCATTTTGTTCTCCGTTATGAGTGGTTAGTGGGTTCACTGCCCAAGAAAGAGGGGGGGTGTTTCAAAAGTCCCCCCCTCTTTCTTAGGGTATGTGAGGGGCGTTTCCCTCCGACTTTCATTTCAACACTTCATAAAGGAGATAAGATGTCAGAACAAAGAACCGCTTCTTTTGCTGTCTTAAATGCAGTGATCGAAGACAACGCCATCAAAGGGTCTAAGCGAAAACGCATTGACCATTGGAAGAGTGTCGCTTGTAAAGCAATCGGCATTACAAAGATGGGAGGTGCTCGATGGGGCAAGATTCTCGACTATGGTTATGAGAACGGACTCTTCTTTAAAGAGACTATCGGAGCTTCCAAAAAACTGATCTTGACCCCTCTGCTTGATAAAGCACCCGAGGTCAATAAGGTCGTGGTTGAGGTTGCCGAGATCGAGGAAGCCCCTGTTGTAGAGCGTTTCCCAATCAAAGCGAAGAAGCCCCACCCCGATTTGAATGTCGGTCGGTCTGACCTCCCCCAAGCGGGTGATATGTACCACTATCGCTCCTATAGCGGTGAGGTTGTTCTTGGTGAGGTCATCAGCTCTTACACCTTTGTAGATGTTCAAAATCCCGATGGGACTTGGCAGACAGTTGCCCTCCAAGACTTACATGAGACTAAGCGTGAAGCTCGGAAAAGTCCCGCAGTTAATCTAAGAGCTTACTACCAAGAGAACAACGATCTAAGAGCAGAGCGAGATCGACTGCTTCAAGAGATTGAACAACTAAAGAGCCAACGCTCCCCCTCGATCTTATAATCAGTAATCACTAACCCACTCTAAACGGAGAAACCATGAGTCCCGAAACTATCCTCTACATAATCCTTTCCCTCTTAAGAGCGGATAACGCTAACAACCTCGATCAGCCTGTGGTTCACAATCACTTGATCGAGGTGAGCCAAGCGATCTCTTCCCACGCTACAAGGGCAGTACCCGCAGAGCGGTTGATCTCTTTAGCATACAATGAATCCCGCTTTGGGTATCGCCATATTCAAAGAGCGTCATTCCCGAAAAGCAGTTGGGGTGCTTGCGGTATTTACCAGCAAGTACCCAAGTTTTCTCGTATCGAGACAACCTGTGAGCGTCTAGGTGGTGATGTTGATCACGCTACCGAGGTCGCTGTTGCTTACCTTGATTACATGATTGATCGTTGGGAGATCAGAGGGTCAAGGAATATGGACAGAAGAATGTGCCACTACTACAGTGGCAATCGTTGTGATGCCGAAGCTCGGGTCTACAGTCGGAAGCACCGAAGAATAAGACTCAAGGCTCGTAGGTTGAAAGCCAAGGCTCGGAGGGCAACTCGACCAAGTAGAAGAATCACCAAAGAGGACTTGTTCTCTGATCTCCCTCGCAGAAAGACCCGAGAAGAGATGACCCAAGAAGAGTGGTTATATGCCCTCCACAATGAGCAAGACGAAGCTAGGAGAGCAGAG
>MDSZ01187988.1_pt1 | contig 11455 bp, 2 predicted proteins | sample 811201 | NCBI WGS metagenome assembly MDSZ01 (sample SAMN05326647, study PRJNA326480) | marine metagenome | isolation source: seawater | place: Indian Ocean: North | collected 2010 | reverse complement strand
TACAAACAACATTCATACCTGAAGATTTTAATGAATGGTATTTCATATGTGCTTCGTTTAATCCCGATGTTGATGAAGATAACTCTGATTTTGATAATACAAATCCTGATTATTGGTTAAACCATATAGATGGTACTGGTACATATACAAACTTTTCAGCTTTAGGAAACAAATGTAAAGTAGAAATTATTTCAAGAACAGACTTACTACGAGCTCGTGGTTATAAGGTGTAACCATAATGTCTAATTTTACAGAAGAGAATTATGGAAATTTTGGAGTACCAGGTGTTACAATTAAACAAACACTTTCTTCTACATATGACCCATATAGTGGAATTGATTTAGCAAATGTTGATACTACAGCTACTGTAGATACTCCCTTTACAGATCCAAATGCATTGTGGTATGTGGAGGCTGGTACATTACCAGCTGATTGGTTTGAAGTATCTTATGAGGGAACATCTTGGGAAGGTATGGATCCTAATTCAATGGCTGGGTGGTTTTATCAAAGTGAAGCGACAGCAGAAAAACTTTGTTTAGAATTAGGATTTTCTCACTTAATAAGTTATTACTCCGACACTACCAGTACTTTCCCAAATCTTATAGCGTGGGATGGTACTAACAACAGATGGGGAAGATCTCCTCAAAATCAACCATACATAACTGATTTAATTTGTGGTGGTATTCCAATAGAAATAAATTCTGATTATTTTTATTCATTTGATGAAGACAAAAGACCATCTCTTGGATTATTCCCAACTGTTGAGCTAAATAAATCTCAAGATAATTTTACAGATGTTGTATCTGGTGATATTTTTCAACAAGTTCCAAAACAAAATTTTTTAAGAAATGGTGATGCGAGATTTGTAAGTCAAAATTCATATCATACTGATAATCAAACTGAATTGGGTTATTTATCATTTAAACCTCAAGGTGAGTGGGGATATATTAATTTAGATGGTATCGGTACAAATTTAACTCAAGGTAATAAACCAAGTGAATGGTATCAATCAAATTTCTTACAAAATCCTGAATTTGATTCTTATACTCAAAGTAACAATATTCTTGGTTTTGTTGTATGGGTACAGATACCAATGGTAGGTTATGCGTATGCGGGTCCATTAGATTTTGTACCTTCTAATTGGTTTGATATAGAAGATTTAGAATATATTACTATAGCTACAGGTATGTACTTGAATGCGTGTGAGGAATTGTTTGGGGGTACATGGTCAGACTATATAGCTTATCCTAATGCTATAAATACAATTGTTGATAGTAATGGTCATAATTATAATATATATGCATGTACAAGAGAAGAACCAACTCTTGAAAATGTAGCTTATGGGTATGGTGGTTATTATCCATATCCTTTAATGACAAGTGATAGTATGCATAATATTCGACTTCAGTTAAATTTAGATATAGCTACATGGGTTAAAGATGAAGAATGTTATTCATTTGGTAAGTGTTTAAAATTTAGAGGAACTGATAGTTGGGATAATACACAAAGTGAAGGAACAGGTACAGATATAGATACTACTACCTATTATCAAGCTAAATATCAAATTCAGGATGATAATACTACTTGTAGTAAAAATGGTGATAATTATTATGGTAGTGCAACAACATTATCTACAGCAAAAGACATTGCAGAGGCTGCGTGTGAATCTGGTATTGGAAATGAAGATGGTTCTTGTCATTGTGTTTATCAAGATTATTCAACATATCAAAATTTTGATTATGCTCACTCATCATTAAATATTATGTCACTTGCAAATAACAATGAATATAGGACACTTAATCAACACCAAAAAATTTATAGTACTGAAGAAAAAACATTACTTCCATATTCTTCTTTAAAGATTAGTTTTTGGATGAAAACAGATGCTACCGATTCATATTATGATCCAGATAATCCACCTTATGTTGAAGCTGGTATTATTAGAGGAGCAGCTTCTATAGATACTATGTTAGATGTTACGGATAATCTATTTGATAGTTTAACTTTTCCAAACGAATATCCACTTGAAGAATATTTTACTTACATAAATAATTTCGGTTGGAATAAAAACTATTTACATTTTGCAGGTTCTTATAATTCAATAACAAGTGATGCAGTAGAAACAAATATGCCTCTTGGTAGTATGGGTAGATTTAAAAATCAAAAATTAAATACTTGGGAAAAAAAGGAATTTACTTTTAATTTTAATTTAGCTTACAATGAAGATAATAATCCTGATACTCTGGATTTAAAAGATTTAAGTTTTTTAATACAAAGTAGTAAAGGAACAATGGAAAGTGATACACCAAAGGGATTTAGAGGAACTGTTTATCTTGATAATTTTAAAGTAGAAGAGTCATATGATTTTATTCCTGATGTTGATGTTAGAAAGAAAAAAGCAGCAGATGATTATGGTATAGCAGATTTAACAGAATATTATGATAAAGAATTAGAACCTGAAAAATATAAAGATTCAACTGCTCCATTAGAAGTTCAGTTTTATTTTTATCCAAGATATCATTATGAAAATCCATTTGATAAAGTAACATCTATTATTCATAATGATTTTAGAGAAGGAATGTTTTATCTTTATGATGTTGATTGGGGTGACGGGTCTGCGAATGAATTTGTAGCAGAACCACAATTACTTGGTGATAATATTTCCGTATATCATACATACAAAGACTCAGGTATATATGAAATAACTGGAACGATGTTAAGAATGAAACCTGATAGATTATATAAACCTGTTGGAATAATTCATAATGAAAAATTTACTTTGAGGATAAATATAAATGAGGGATTAGATGAAGACTTTAAATATTTTGGTACTGATGGTTTTTCATTTCTTCCACTCATAGATACAGTACCAACTATAGGTGGATATTCAAAAGAAAGTATTTATTATAAATCTATTAAAAGACAATTGGGAATAATTAATGATGATTTAAATTTAAATACTGAATTTAAAAGTGCTGGTGATAGATTAAAAACAGAAATAGCTTTAGATAAAATGGATTCAAATTATAGTGAAGATTTTACATTATTAAATGAATTTAAAAAAATTAGACATTCAAGTAAGGAAGAACAATTTGATTGGCAAGGAAATCCAATTAATGTAATAAACAATGGTATAAAAACAACACCATCACATCTTGGTGAATCTATAGGTGATATGGATTTAACTGAAATAAGATATTTCAATAGACCAACATCGATGGTTGAAATGTTAGGATTTAGTGAGGAGGTGGTGGATTTGGGTGATAGTGCTCACGAGGCTAATATATCTACAAATTATTTAGCTACTTTACCATTTCCATATTTTTTTGAAGAATTAGATCAAAATGGAGATGGAATTGTAGATTCCACCGATTTACAGTTTTGGATGCAACAAGGTAGGCCTGATGTAGCAGAGTATATAGAAAAAGGTATTTTACTAACACCGATTTTAACTGTAGGATTTAATGTTGTAAATTGGGGTGGTGATTTGATTTTTAATTTACCATACATAGTTGAAAGTCAATTAGAATATTTTGATTTACCTCTTAATACAATTACTCAAGATGATAACTCTGGTGGTCATCATTGGAATCAATTTATTAATAATGGAATAATTAGTTGGGAAATACCAACAGGTTTTGATTATGAAACTGATACAGTCCAAGCATATTTTACAGCTCCCCCACCACATGTACCAGATGGTGCAGTAGGTTATCCTCGTGAAATTGAACACTTTTATAACGAAAGTGCAAAAACTTTAATGGACAGAGCAGGAAATCCATCGAGTAACTTATATTGGAAAAATATAATTCCAAATGATTATGACATTACAAATAGACAAGATTTATTTTATAATTCAAGTGAAAATAATCTTAATTTAACTAAAACTGCTTGTCTTATGCCACCTAATACTATTTATTATCACGAAGGTTCAGTTTTATATAACTTTAATTTTGATGTGGGTGGTTTTCAATTTAATATGAATCCTACTGGTGAGGGTTGGAGTAATTTAGAAACTCCACCAATTACGGATGGTGGTTATGCAATATATGGTGGAACTGCGGCAGATGCTGGTTTTACAATTCAAGGTGCAGGTCTAACAGTTCTTGGTTTCTCATTAACTGGTGGATTTATTCCAGCTGGTTGTGGAGAACTTATGAATTTTGGAACATCTGAACCATTAGGGGAAGGTATTACAATTACAAGTTTAAATGGTATAGTTATAAATAATACTACTGGGGATCCTGAAATTAATAATGAAGATATATATAATTACCAAACAGAATTATTTTATTCTAGAGTTCCTGAAGGAATTATAAATCCTAATTCAGAACAGGAATGGTTTGATGATTATTATTATCCTGTATTACCAAAATATGCAGTTAATGGTAGATTTATTGAAGATGATTTTCCAAATAATAAGATACCATTTCCAATGGAAGGCCCCATTACTAATCTTGATTATGGGGAAGAATATTTAGAAATATATATTAATAATGATAAAGTTGATACAGGTACTTTTGATGATAATAGTGGTAGAAAAAATTATGGATTCGCTTATTCTGACTATAGACCAAATTTTGATAAAGAAACTTTTAAACCTGTAAAAAGAAAATTTGTTGATTCACCTGAAACATCTAAAAACGAAGGAGCATTTTAATGGCATCGTGGGACGAAGATATAATATGTACTGATATATATTCCTCAAATGGTCCTGAATTTTGGGGAGGAACTGGTAACCCTGGAGTATGTATGGGTGATGGGTATTGGAACAAAATATGGAGAGATGGTAATTCTGTTGGATTAGATTGGCAAACTTTAGCTCAAGGTACAGATACTGATTTACAAAATAGAACCATTTGGTATGAAAGAGCAACTGAAATATCATACGATTGGGGTACTGGCCAACCAGCTGGTTCTCCGAGTGGTTTCAATAACTCTGTATCTGTTATGTCATATGGTTATTGGGAAGCTCCTGAAACTGGTTATTATGAAATATATACCAAATGGGATGATTGGGTATATATAAGTTTTGACGCAGGACAGACATTAGATTTTCACGAGACATATAAAAATAAAAATTGGTATTCTTTTAGTAAATATTTCCAAGCAGGTGTTAAGTATCCTTTATTTGTTTTAATGCATGAGGGTAGTGGTAATATGAGTGTATTTTTAAAATATACTTTACCATCTGAAGCTGTTCTTTCATTAGATGATGGCATATTAGATAACGCTCACGAATTTGAGGCAGCTGAATGGTCAGAAATGGCAGAAGCACCTGATCCATTTGAAACACAACAATATAGTTGTAGTGATAATCTGTTTCATGTTTTTGTTGGTGATGGTATATCGGGTACTGATAGAGAGGGTCAGTTTTTATGTGGAGCAGCCGGTGGTGCTGGTGCAGCAGCTATACCTTTAGATCCTATTAATGATCCATATACACCTGCCAAATGTTGTGAGCATCAATATGACAGATTTGTTGAATTAAATTTTGGTGTTGGTCCATCTTGGTTTGAACTTGATCAGGAAAGAGAGTTACCTCCTTTTTATTTTTATTATGACTGGATACCTATAGATACTCCTGAAGAAACTGACTGGCAAAACATTATTGATGGTGGGCCGATGAGACAAGAATATGAAGCAGCATATATCGCAGCACAAGAAAATACAGGAGCTGGACAAAATTTTGAAAATTTACGAGTTTATTGTTGCAACGGGTTGATAGCTGATCCTGATTATGAAGGTCAGGGTATGGTTGATTTTTCTGTTGATGAAGTTGATCCAAATGCACCATATGTTCAGTCAGGTACTAGGTCGGGTAATGTTCAAAAACGAACATTTTTTAATTATCCATATAATGGTACTTATGGTACATACAATTATTTAGATGGAAATAATAGTATTGAATATGAATCTGCAGATGGACTTCCTCCTGAATATGATAAATTTGAAGGTAAAGATTTATATACGACTTCAGTTGGTAATGAAATAAATGAAGCTATATTAGAATCAAAAATATTAAATAGTACTCGTAATCCTTTTAATTGGCAGGAATCAGAATTAAATATACCGAAATTAGAACCATTACAATTTATTGGTGAAAGTAAAGTTACATTAAATCATATTAATATTAAAAATAGAGGTGTTAATAGTAAAATAAATGATGTTTATTTTCATCTTTATATTTTTTCAAAAGCTTTTTTTGACCCATTTAATTCTGATGGATCTTTCAAAAGTTATACTGATTTAGTTGATGGTTTTAGAGGTAAAGGTCCTGGTGGATCTACAAGTAATGTAGCTAGATTTTTTAGTCAAAGTGGTCCTAATTATGGTGAGGGTGGAGCTCCAGGAACTGGATTGTTTAGTAATATGACAATATTAGTAGAGTTTGATATGTTAAATAATGGACCAGATTCTGACTCTGGAGCAATAGTTACGGTGCCAGAGGATTTTCATTCAAAACAATATAGTGGTTTTGACCCAATAAAAAGTTTAATAAAAACTCAAACTACCGATGTTGATGATCCACAATATACTGATGGTGGTTTTACAACAATATTTCAAGAAGATGGTTCTCAGAATCCTATTTATATTGGGATACATATGGATGGTGACCAAGATACAACTTTTGATAGAAGTAGAAATGAAACAATAGCCGTTTATGAAATAAACCCTGAAGATTTATTTGAAAGTCTTGGTGGTCCGGGTAAAGTAACAGTATTAGATTTTGATGGCCCAACTGGACAAACATATTCAACCAATCAAGATAGAACAGCTGCTTTTAAATGTACAGATGCATCATTTACCATTAATAGTGCTGGTGGTGTTTCCTTACATCCTGATTTGGGTGGAACAGATGAAAATGGACTTTACTATCCTCCCAAAGAATTTTTAGATTATATATATAATGTTATACCACCATACCTATCTTCTGATGATAAGATAAATACTACCGTAGGTCTTGGAAGTGATGCTATGGATAAATTGATATTAAATATGGATCCAACAAGACAGATACTTACACCTATATCATATTATTTAGGTTCAGGAAATCAATATATAGGTAATGAATCACATTTATGGACTGGTGATATGTTTCAAACAACTTTTGAAATAGTTGTACAATATATGTCAGGAAAATTTGGAAACTGGATGCCAGTTTCAGATGTAAAAATTAACACATCTGGTGTTGATTATGACTTTCAAACTTATTATGAAAATCTTGACCATAGAAGTGTTGTTTCAGCTCCAAACACTATACATTTAGATTATTACATAACACCACATCCATATCCATATGGGATACAGGGTCCAAAGGGAAATAAATCAGAGGAAGATTCAAGTAGTCCTTCTGGTCAAACAGGTTGGGGATTTTGTAGGCCAATAGGTTGGAATCAATTTGGATTAGTAAATGGATTAGCTGATCAACCATGGCTTCATACTTCTGGTCCAGCAAATGGAGATACTATAGAAAATAATGATGGTTTTGAATTACCAGATAAAGCTCAAGCAGATGTGGTTAGATATTATGGTGAATTTGCAAAACCACATGAGAATCATAGTAGTCCTCTTATTGAACCTGTGATTGCTGATTTACCAAATTTTAATGATTCCAATTATGTATTTTTTGTAGTACATTGGAATGATGTTGATGACATGTATCAAACTATTGATGATGTTATGATGGAATGGCCAAGAACTAAAAGTCAGTTATTAAGAAAAAGAAGAGATAATTTATATATACCAAATTATGTTGGTAATCCTATTAAACATAATTATTCTACTTCTGGTACTAAAATAATTAAAACTATTATGTTTAATACAGATTCAAGAGAATTGGATTCTATGGAGCCTCTCAGATGGAAATTGATAACTACAAAAATATTTATAGATATTCCATTAACTGAATTTCCTGACTTTGGTGAAGTTGGTGGTGATGATTATACAACAATACCATGGCCATATGTAACACCTGTACTTGGTGGGGTAAGTGAAGATTCAAAATATTTTAAAAGTATAGATGATACATTGGGTAGTGGAAAAATGGGTTATGGTGATACAATTGATGAAACCTTTTTAATTCAATCAAGAAAAAATGATGAAATTGGAACTAATATTCAAAAATTAGATTTAGAACAAGCTAGATATTTTAACAAACCATATAGTATGAGTGACTTACTTAATATCAGTTCAACTTCAGCTGAAGGAGCTCCACCAAATACAACTGCAGATTTTTTATGGAATTTACCATTTCCACTTCGTGGTGGTGAATTTAATGCAAATCAAGATAATTCAATAGGTACTTATCCAACTTGGGATGGTGATGATATTGTTTCAGGAGGTGATGCATATAATTGGTATTTAAGAGGAAGACCTGATATAGCTTATCTTATGTTGAATTTAAATGATCAAAGAGATATAGATTTACATCCAACAACTGAAGAACCACATGGTTATCATTATCCATATTATGTAAGATGGTGGGTAGATTCAGATGTTGGTGCATTTTTGGACTTGTTTGCTATGGATAATTTTGGTGGTTATATTCAAGGATTATGTGATGAAGTAGAAGAAGGTACAGATGGGAATTGTGAAAGTCACCCAATGCGTTACTGGTGGATGTTGATAGGTGAAGAACTTATTAGAGTTCAAGGAATGCCCACCACCATTACACATGAAGGTTATGATGGTGGTTCTGCATACCCCTATTTAAGAATGATAGTTTATCGGGGTGGGACTCCTCAAAATTCAATTGGTGATTATCCTGTAGTACCCGCGTATGGTCATACAGCAGATGAAAGGGTATGTGTCTGGTCATCCAAACCAACGATAGAACAAGTGATGAGTTGTATTGAAACCAATGGAATTTATCCTAATGGATTTCCTCCACCTGAAATAAATCAATATGACCAATTGTCTTATCTTTTATTTACGACAACAACACATGCAGATATTATAAACCAACAAAGTAATCCATCATTTGGACTTTATAGGGCTGAAAATAATATGATAATATTTTCTCATAATTCTGCAAATGGAAATTATACTGGACCAGAAGTTCAAGATATAAGAAATATAAGAATGTTTAATGATGAGTCATTTCTTTATAATACAATTGATGATTATCCAATGAGAGATATTGAAAGTTTTTATAGTCCTGAATATACACCACCTGAATGGCATCCATATTCAGATATGAGTGGTTCAATGACACAAACTAATGGTTATTGGGATGGACATATAAATAAATTTCCAGAGGAAAGTTCAGTCGGACAGATATTTATAAGTGACAATTTGGATTCGGATTTAGTTAATAGTTGTAAATTTGAATTTAATACTGGAGAGTTAGAAAAGAAATCACTTAGAGATACAAGTGGTGGTGGTAATAAAGGAATGTTAATTGGAGATTATAAAATCACAAAGACACAAAAAAATAAATCTATGAGAAGAGACTCATTTGTAAAAATTCCAAAGAAAAATAATAATTTAGATGGAGCAATGTAGATATGCCTAATTTCGAATATAATTTTAATGATAAAGATTTTCAACTAGTTGGTAATACTACATCTGTTACTGTAGGTGATAATTTTTATAATGATGGTATCTATTTTAGATTAACTGTTTTAGATTATTCAGGTAGAAATGTAATTAGATTATCTAATGGTGATGATGCTATATTTTATTCATCTTTATCACCCATTCCAATTACAATAAATATAGCACCAGGTAATCGTAATATAGGACTCAATTCAGATGTTGGTAAATTAGTTGGTGGTACAGGTGCATTAGATAGTAATGATTTCAAAGTATATCAGAATCCTGATGGTAATTTATATATAAAACCAAATGAGGTATTTAATGAGTTTGAGTTATATGATGGTCAATTTAAATTAAAATTTGATTGTTTGCAACAAATTAAACCTGGTGGATTAAGAAGTTCTTATTTACAAACATTAAACTTTCCAACTTTCTTTCAAGAATATAATGTACTCCCACCTGATGATATTATTAATCAACAAGATCAAGTTAGATGGTCTGAATTGGGAAGGCCTGATATTAGTGTGAAAGTAACCGAAATGGTTATGGCTCAAGACTTTCCTAATTATGGAGAACCAGATGAAATAAGAAATATTGAAATGTTTTATAATCCCAAACATGTTGGTATTTTTGATTATAAATTTATTATAAAACAAATTTCAACTTCAAGAAAAGAAATTCGTCTTAAATTATTAGATACAAAAATTAATTCAAAAACTGATACTGGTACTATGATAATTGAAGATATTACAAGTCAATTAAATAATGGTACTGATGAATATAATCTACAATCTTCATTAAATATTGGTGATGGAAAACATATACATATAATGAATTATCAGTTCGATCCAGTAACTGATAAAAAAGAAAATCAATCAATTATTTTAAAATTATATACACCTCTCCCAAGAGATATAAATAATTTGTCGTTTATAACAATTGAAAAAGAAATTTTAACAACTCAAACTACAGATATAACTTATTTTTCTGAAGTACCTGCACAATGGCAAGGTGGTGGATTACAACCAGATAATGTAGAAAATTGGATTAATTATGATGTAGAAGAAAATAATTATCAAAATTATAATCAATTATCTTCTTCACTTTCGGATGGTGATTTAAAAAATATAATATCAAGTAGTGTATTTGATTATCCAAATTTAAATATTGATTATAATCATTTTAAAAATCATACACATTTTGGTTCTGCTAAAAGAAAACTTATAAATTTTAAAAAGAAAATAGATACTATACAAGGTCATTATTCAAGTATATCTTCTTCCCTAAGTGCTGGTTCAGGTTCAATAACTGTAGATACTGATTCGAATTATTTAATAGATTATCGTAAAAATTTATTTAACAAAATAAAAGAAGAGATAAATTCATTTACACCTTATGAAAGATTTTTATATTTTGATGGACAAAGTGAATCAACTGCATCAGCTCCTGGATTGGGTAAAAACTATATAGATAATAAAATACCAATACAAAATTATGTCGGAGCTCATGGACCCAACGAATTATCTCCAATAACTCAGGGAGGGTATTCTTCAGGATTCGAAAAACAAATAGATGGTGGTGATGGTTTTGATGTTGTTTATCATCATTCTTCAAAAGGAATAGGAAGACATGAAGATTTATTTTTATTTAAAAATAAATATAAACTTCAAGATAAACCATTTTTTAATTATAGTGGTTCTATTTTTCTTTCATTTTTATTAAAGGGTGATGGGGGATTAAGTGCTTCTTTGGATAAATCAAGAACTGCATTAAATTCACAAAATATTCATGGAGATGCAAATGAATTTATGAATCACGGTTTTTATATACCAAAATCTTCAACCTATAAAAATAGTATATTAAACCAAACTGTAACTGGTAGTGAATATAGAAGATATATTTTTGAAGCTTCAGC
>MDSZ01086452.1_pt1 | contig 11455 bp, 12 predicted proteins | sample 811201 | NCBI WGS metagenome assembly MDSZ01 (sample SAMN05326647, study PRJNA326480) | marine metagenome | isolation source: seawater | place: Indian Ocean: North | collected 2010 | reverse complement strand
ATTTTTAAAAGCAGAAAATAAAGTTCCATCATCTAAACTTTCTATTTCTCCACCGACAGGTAAACCTTGAGCTAATTTAGTAATTTTAACATTAGTTTTTTTTAAACTATCTTGAATATAATACGCGGTAGTCTGCCCCTCAACAGTAGCACTAGTAGCCAAAATAACTTCTTCAATTTTATCCTTTCTTACTCTTTCAACTAGTGAATTTATTAAAAGATCCTCTTTTCTATTACCTGCTGAGGCAATAGTTCCGCCAAGTATATGGAAGTAGCCCTTATAAATGTTAGAGTTTTCAATTGACCATTGGTCAGCTATATCTTCAACTACACAAATTTTATTGAATTTTTCTTTTATATTTTCACAATTATAACAACCATCCACATTTGATTTCAGTGAACCACAAAAATTACATCGTGCAACATTTTTGTAAACTTGAGCAAGAGTATTTGCTAATGGTTTAATTATTTCATCTCTGTTATTAATGATCTTTAATATTATTCGTTTAGCTGATTTTGGTCCAAGACCTGGTAATTTTGAAATCAATTTAACTAAATCTTCAATTTCGTTAATATTTTGCATCTACTATAAAGGCCATTTAAATCCAGGAATACCCAATTCACCAGTAGCTTTTGAAATCTCTTCGGTTGTTTTTAGCTTTAATTGAGCCTTTGCATTATTGTGAGCTGCAACTATTAAATCTTCAACAATTGATTTGTCCTCTTTTAAAATTTCATCAGATATTTCTATTTTTTGCATTTCCCCTTCTCCATCTAATGTAATTTTTACTGAGTTAGAGCCAGAAACCCCCTCAACTCTAATTTCTTTAATCTTTTGCTGACTTTCTTTCATTTTATTCTCAAGCTCTCGTGCTTTATCAAGTATTTTTGTAAAATCAGTCATTAATTGTCATCCTTTTTTTCTGAGAATTTTACATCAATCAACTCTGCATCAGGAAAATAATCTTGCATAGTTTTATACAATTCAGATTTTTTTGCATTTTCAATTAATTTTTTCTGTATATTTTTCTCCTTATCTTTTATTGAAATTTCTCCTTGGCTTTTACTAAAACTAATTATCCATCTATGTCCAGTCCAATCTAAAAGTTTTGTTGATAAATCTTTAACGAAATTTTTATCTAAATTATCATTAAAAGAAATTTCAATCCTGCCATTTTCAAATTTAACTAAATTAACATTATTTTCTAATTCATATTTGAGTTTCATTTCTTTTTTGATTAAGCAAATCTCTAGAAGTTGCACAAAAGACTTAATTAGAAATTTATTTGTAGTTTTTGTTTCAATTTTTGTTTGTGGATTTGTTTTTTTTTCCTGAGCAACATTTTTGATTTGGTTGATAGTTTCTTTATTAATCATTTGAGATGAAAAATTTGATTGATTATCACTTTGCTGGTTATCTATTTCCATATAATCATTTTTAGAGTCTGTTGAGTTTTTAAAATTCTTAAGATGGATCAGTCTCAATAAAAACATTTCAATTGATATATGTTGATTTGAAACAATATCTAATTCTCCCAATGTTTTAATGGTAAACTGCCAGAATAAGATTAATGCTTCAGTATTTAATTTTTTAGATAATTCTTTAATTTTATTAAACTCATCATCATTTAATGAAAAATTAATACTTTCAAGAGAAAGTGAATTAATGTTTTTAAAATAATATAAAATTTCTAAAAAGTCATTAATAAATATTTTAGGATCAATGCCTTGATCATAGATTTTTCTGTAACTTTCTATTACATCATTTTCGTTTCCGTTCAAAATTAAAATAAATAAATCTATTAATTGAGATTTATCGAAATAACCAAAAATTTTTTGAGCAGCATTTAAATCTAATTCTTTTTTGCCATCTAAGCTTAATAAAGCTCTGTCTAATAAAGAGAGTGCATCTCTAACTGATCCTTCTGAAATCTTTACTATCAATTTCAAAGCATCGTCTGAAGCTTTTCCGTTCTCTTTTTCTTTAATCTTTTTTATAAAATCAAAAAGTTCTGTTGATTTAATGCGTGAAAGATCAAATTTCTGACACCTTGAAATAACCGTAATAGGAATCTTTTTAATTTCTGTTGTAGCAAAAATAAATTTTAAATATTCAGGTGGTTCTTCTAAAGTTTTAAGTAACGCGTTAAATGCTTGTTTACTTAACATGTGCACTTCATCTATTATAAAAATTTTATATTTTGAAGATGTTGGGCCATATCTTGAAAATTCTATTAAATCTCTCACATCATCAACACCTGTTTTGCTTGCAGCGTCCATTTCAAGTACATCAATATGACTCGAGTTTGCGATAGCCTCACAATTTTCACAAAAATCTTGTTTACATAAATTCTGAATACCATTCTTACAATTTAAAGATTTTGCTACAATTCTTGCCGTTGTCGTTTTACCTATTCCTCTTATACCAGTAAAAAGATATGCATTAGGTATCTTATTAGCTTTAATAGAATTTATGATTGTTTCCGAAACAACTTCTTGTCCTATTAAATCCTCAAATGTTTGAGGCCTATATTTTAACGCTAAAACTTTTGAATTTTTGTTCATTTATATACTTTTTAGGAGACTAGAACCTGAATAACTGTCTCTACGACTGCTTCCGTTAAGATCTGATCGGGTTAAAGCAGCATTCACCTCTAGCCTCCACAAATATTATAGCAGTATTGTTTTCTAATCTACAGAAAAGATTATGTTTTTTTTTCTCGCACCGGATCAGCCTCAAAAACACCTAGAACATGAAAATCCTGACAATGAAGTCCTAACTCCTCAAGTGATTTTTGTACTTTTGGATCTTCAATATGTCCATCAAGATCACACAAAAAGAAAAATGAATCAAAAGAGTTTTTTTCAGGATAACTTTGCAATTTAGTCAAATTGACTCCATTGATAGCAAAACCACCTAGAGATTGATAAAGAGCAGCCGGTTTACTTTTAAGTTTAAATAAAAAAGAAGTAATATATTTTTTTTTACTAAATTCAGGTTGTATCACATCTTTACCCATCACTAAAAATCTTGTTAAATTACCTGGCTCATTTTCGATATTTTTTTTTATTACCTCTAAACCATAAGTTTCAGCACTTAATGTTGAGGCGATTGCAGCTTCATCTTTTTTTTTATTTTTTGAGATCATTTCTGCTGAGCCAGCAGTATCAGCTCTTACATGTTCATTTAAATGATGTTTTTTAATAAATTTAGAACATTGAGATAAAGCTTGAGCATGAGAAAAAACATTTTTAATTTCTGTTATTTTAGTTCCAGGTTGTCCCAAAAGATTATGCTCAATTTTTTGAAAATATTCAGAGTATATATTTAAACGATACTCAAAAATAAGATATTCAATTCCAATATTTCCTGTAATTCGATTGGACTCAGGTATTACTACTTTTGCATCTTTTTCTTTAGAAGCATTTAAAAAACATTCATCAAAAGTTTTACAGGGAATAATTTCTGCTTTTGGATCAATTTGAAGGGATGCAAGATGTGAATATGCTCCGTAAGTCCCTTGAAAATAAATTTTACTCATAACTATTTATATTTCATTATCTTTTTTATAGCTAGAAAATCTTCTTGAGTATCTACTCCAATCGGAGACTTATTTGCAAGAGCTACATTGATATTAATATTATTATCAAGTGCTCTTAATTGTTCTAATTTATTTTTTAACTCATTTTTTGACTGATTGAATGAGACAAATTTTTTAAGTGTTTCAACTTCGTACGAATAAATTCCTATGTGATGAAAAATATCAGTTTTTTCTTTAGTTTTTCTCATAAAATTTTTTGCACATGGAAATTTGTTTTTTTCAAATGTTTCTTGGATCTCGACTTTAACTATATTTTCATTTTCATATATTTCTTGCCTAGAAATTTGAGCCGCTAATGTTCCTATTTTAGAATTATTTGATTTCATCTTAACATCTAACGACTTAATATCATTAATATCAATATCTGGTTCATCGCCTTGAATATTCATGATATAATCTATGTCATTCCTATTAATCAATTGAAATGCTTCATAAATCCTATCAGTACCAGTTTTATGGTTTTTTGAGGTCAAAATCGCATTTCCACCCTCTTTATTAACTTCATCTATTATCTCCTGGTCTTCAGTCGCAACTAATACTTCGCCTATATTTGCACTTAAAGCCCTTTTAAAAACATGTGAGATAATTGAAAGACCATTAATTTTAAGCAATGGTTTGCCTGGTAATCTAGTGGCTGACATTCTTGAGGGTATAATTACTAGAGTTTTCATAGATTCTTTACACTTTAATAGACTATAAAGAGGGGCAAAATTGTACAGTAAAATATAAGCAATTTTAAAATTTTAATGTTATAGATTTTCTTAAATAATAATCAAAAATGGATTCTTTTGAAATAAATAAAATAATTGCTGCAGTGCTACTAGTAGCACTATTAATTATAGGTATTAGCAAGCTTTCAAATATAATATTCCATGTCAAAAAACCTGAAACACCAGGATATGTAGTAGAAGTGGAACAGGTTTCTTCATCATCTTCAACTTCTGAAAAACAAGAAGAGGAAAAAGTAGATATAGCATCTTTGATGAAAATGGGAGATGTTGCATCTGGAGAAAAAATTTTCAAAAAATGTGCAGCTTGTCATTCTATAAATAAGGGTGGTGCAAATAAAATTGGACCAGCTCTGTATAATGTTGTTGGAAGAAAAGTTGCTGGCATAACAGAATATAAATACTCAAAAGCATTATCTGAATATGACAAGGAATGGAGTTTTGAGGAACTAAATGGGTTTTTAATTAAACCAGCTAAATGGATTAAAGGAACTAAAATGGCCTATGCTGGTCTTAGGAAAGAAAAAGATAGAGCTTCGGTAATTAAATATCTGAATCAAAATTCAGATAACCCATTACCATTACCTTAGTTTACCAAAACAATATAACAAAATACTTTTTTGGACATGAACTCTATTTCTAGCCTGCAACCAAACTTTTGAATTATTACTTTGAAATACTTTATCTTCGACTTCTGTTCCTCTTGGTAAACAATGTAAAAAAGTGCAATTTTTTTTAGCGTAGGCCATTAAGTTTTTATCTATTTTAAAACTTTTAAAATCATCTAATTTCTTTTTTTTATTCACTTTGTCATTAAGAGATATTACTTTATCTGAAAATATAATATCTGCATTTGTTGCTGCTTTAATGGCATCATTAAAAATATGTATTTTTTTATTTTTACTTTTTACCCAATCTAAAATAAATTTCTTAGGCTCATATTTTTTTGGACAACCAATACTTAATTTAAAAGAAAATTTTACTGATGCAGCAATTAAACTATTAAGAACATTATTTGAATCTCCAATCCAAGTTATGTTTAATTTTGAGATTGGCTTATTTTTAATTTCCTCAATTGTGAATACATCTGACAAAACTTGAGTTGGATGTGATGATGGAGAAAGACCATTAATTATTGGAATTGATAGAAATTTTTTAAAACGATCAACTTTTTGATCACTATCAGTTCTTAACATAAATCCATCAGCATATGTAGATAAAATCTTTGCTGTATCCTCGAGAGACTCTCCTCCTTGGCCCAAATGTAATTCGTTAGATCTAAGTGTAATTGTTCCTCCACCAAGCTGTTTAATTGCTAGATAAAAGCTTAATCTAGTTCGCAAGCTAGATTTTTCAAACATTTGAATTAATAGTTTCCCCTTTAAAGGAATATCTTTATCGGTATCTAATGTGCTTAACTTTGATCTCTTTTTTTTTCTTTTTTTTGCATCTATCAATATTTTTCTTAGATCTTTATGAGAAATATCTTTGAGATGAATAAAGTGTTTCATTTTGTTAATAAGTAGAACAAACTTTTTCTATTATCGTTGCTGCTGTATTGAGCTCTGATTTTTTTACATTCAATGGCGGTAAAACTCTTACGACATTTTCAGCTGCTCTAATTGTTAATAGTTTATTATCCATTAATTTCTTGATGAAATCTGTTTGATCTTTATGCAGTTGAATTCCAAGTAAAAAACCTCGCCCTCTAATTTCTTTAATAATATTTGGATATTTTTTTTTAATTTTATTTAATTTTTTTATAAAATAGTTTGAATTTTTCTTAACCTGATTAAGAAAGCTTTTATTGGAAATAATATCAAAAACTGTATTTCCTATTTGCATTGCTAAAGGATTGCCTCCAAAAGTTGAGCCATGAGTTCCAGCGATCATTCCTGAGGCAACTCTTTTATTCATTAAAACCGCACCTATTGGAAATCCTCCTCCTATACCTTTTGCAATCGGAACTATGTCTGGTTTGACTCTTGATTTTTCAAAAGCAAAAAAATCACCAGTTCTACCTATGCCACACTGAACTTCGTCTAAGATTAATAAAGCACCATTTTTATTACATAATTTTCTTAATTCTTTCAGACACCAGTCTGGAATTACCTTAATTCCACCCTCACCCATGATAGTTTCAACCATTACTGCCGCAGTGTTTTTTGTAATCATTTTTTTTAATGATGAATGTTTACCAAATTTAAAATGATCAAATCCATTTACTTTTGGACCAAAACCCTCTGTCATTTTCTTTGATCCACTAGCATAAATTGCTGCTATTGTTCTTCCATGAAAAGAATTTCTAACACACAAAATTCTATTTTTCTTGGGTTTACCTATTGAATAAAAATATCTTCTCGCTACTTTTATGGCAGCTTCTGTAGCCTCAGCTCCACTATTTTGAAACATAACAAAATCAGCAAAAGTTTTTTTTGCAATTTTTTTAGCCAATAATTCACCCTCGGGAATTATGAAAGCATTTGAAACATGCCAAAGTTTTTTTGATTGATTTCTTAATGATCTGATTAATTTAGGGTGTGAATGTCCTAATGAATTAACAGCTATTCCTTGCACAAAATCTAAATATTTTTTACCATTTGTTGAAAATAAAAAACTACCTTTACCTCTTGTGAATGCAATTTTTTTTCGGTTGTAATTTTTTGCAAGAAAGCTCATGAAGTTAAATATTTTTAATTAAATTTAAATTTAGTTAATTAAATACAATTTTCGATTGAAAAATAACAGTTGTTAATAAGTGTCAGAAAATTATTGTTAATTTATAAATTATAACACTATATTGTATGTTTATAAATAAATTATACATTATATAGGAATTTATGAGTTGGACTGATGAAAAAGTAGCAAAACTTAAAGAATTATGGGGTAAAGGAAATACTGCAAGCCAAATAGCAGAAATAATTGGTGGGATTAGTAGAAATGCAGTCATTGGCAAGGCTCATAGATTGAATTTATCAGCAAAAATAAAAACAAGAACAGCAACCTCTAGTAAAAGTTTCGACTCCTCAATGGGAGAGATTAATATCAAATCTAAAAGAGGAAGAAAAAGCAAATTTAAGTCTCTAATAATAGAAAAAGATTTTGAACCTGAAAATCCTAAACAATTAGAAGAATTAGATGAAAATTCTTGTAAATGGCCAATAGGTCATCCTGATGAAAAAAACTTTTACTTTTGTGGAAGATCGTCTTTAAAAGACTTTTCATATTGTAAACTTCATTTGCTTTATGCATATCAGCCAAAAGGTAAAAAAGAAGAAGTTACTAATAAAGATGAAGTTCCAGAATTTATTGAAAAGAAGATTCAATCAAGATAGATACTTTAACTAGAATTAATATCTTTTTTTTTTTGATATCTTTCTGTTGAAAATTGTCCACCTTCACGCCACATATAGCAGTATTTATTTACTTCATTATCAAAAAATCTTTTACTTGGAATTCCTATATCAAAATTACTTTTGTACTTTGTCGACAAAACATTATCATACTTAAGTAATCTTAGTTGATCCTCAGTAAGTAAAGGATTTGGCATAAGTTGAAATATTTTAGCTGTAAAAGATGCTAAAAAGAGGGGCATTGGTATTAAAATTCTTTTTTTATCAATTAAGACCAACAATCTCTCTATTATGTTTTTAAAAGTAATTTCTTCAGGGCCAACACATTCAATTATTTTTGAATTTATATCATTTGAAATGATAAAATAAATTACATCTGATAGATCAGAACAATGAATGGGACTGAATTTTGTTTTACCAGAATAATACAGTGGAAATACAGGAAGTCTACTTAATAGTGTCATAAAATTTGTCGTAAAATTATCATCTACAGAATAGACTACTGAAGGTCTTAGAATTGTTGCAAGCGGGAAGTTATCTAGAATATTTTTTTCCCCATCTAATTTACTTTTTGCATAATTACTATCTATTGCCTCGTTAATTCCTAAAGCAGATAAATGAATAAAACTTTTTAATTTAAATTCTTTAGCAAGCTTTGCTAACAATGATGGGAAAAGAGTATGAATATTATAGAATGTATTTCCCTTTTTTTTTTCAAATAAAATTCCGATTAAATTAATACAATGATCTGCTTTGGAAAATAAATCTCTTATTTTTTTTTCATCATAAATATTAGCTTCTACAATATCTATAAAACCTGCATTTCCTTGGGTCTTAATAATATTACTTTTTTGATGAATGTTTCTAGTAACTACTGTAACTTTGATGTTATTCTTAGTTAATTTTCGTATGAGATATCTTCCTATTTGACCACTGCCGCCAAAAATTAGACAATTTTTTGGTTTCATATATATATTAATAATGAATATTGATATTAAACTTCACAAAGCTGATTTACCAGATGATTTAGAATTAGGCAATGTAATAGCTGTGGATGGTGAATTTATGGGATTAAATGTAAGACGAGATCCTTTATGTCTTATTCAAATATCTACAGGAAATTTAGATGCACATATAGTCCAGCTTGATAGAACAAAATATAATGCCCCAAACCTAATCAAAGTCTTAGCAAATCAAAAAATTACAAAAATTTTTCATTTTGGAAGAGCTGATATGGCACATATTAAACATTATCTTAAAACTGAAACTAATAATATTTTAGATACGAAAATTGCCTCTAAATTAGCTAGGTCTTACTCTGATAATCACTCTTTAAAAAATCTTATTAAGGAATTCATTAATATAGATGTAAGTAAACAATTTCAAAATTCAGATTTTGGTGGAAAACTGTCTGAGTCTCAACTTAAGTATTGCGCAAATGATGTGATATATCTCCATAAAATTCATCAAGAATTAAATAAAATTCTTGAAAGAGAAAATCGAGTTAACCTTTATAATGACTGTTTAAAGTTTCTTAAAACAAGAGTAGATCTTGATCTTGCCTTATTTAAGGACGATATCTGGTCACATTAAATCAATGAAAGTAAATTATAGATCTTCAGCAAAAAAAGTAATCAACTTAGAAATTGAAGCATTAAGAAAACTTAAAAATTCTCTTAATAATAATTTTGATAAGGCAGTAAATACAATAATCAATTGTCAATCAAAGATAATACTTTGTGGTGTTGGCAAAAGTGGATTGATTGCATCTAAAATTGCTTCCACATTATCTTCAATAGGATGCCCTGCATTTTCTTTATCTGCAAATGATTGCTTACATGGTGATCTCGGTAGTATATCGCGAAATGATGTTTTAATATTAATAAGTAACTCTGGAAACTCAGAAGAACTTGCTCCTATAATTAAATTTGCCAATAGAAACAAAATTAAGATAATAGGAATAGTTTCAAAAAAAAATTCTACATTGTATAGAGGTTCGGACATCAAAATTTTACTACCCGAGGTTAGAGAAGCTGGACTTGATATTGTACCTACCTCAAGTACTAGTATGCAGTTAGCTATTGGGGATGCACTAGCAGTTGTTTGTCTAAATAAAAGAAAATTCAGTAAGTATGATTTTTCTAAACTTCACCCTGGAGGTAATCTTGGTAAACAATTAAAAACAGTTGAAGATTTAATGGCTACAAAAAGTAAAGTTCCGTTTATTGATGAAAATAAAAATTTAAAAGATGCTCTTAAAACGATTACATCAAAAAAATTAGGTGTAATAATTGTAAGAAATAAAAAAGGACAGACTGTTGGCATATTAACTGATGGCAATATCAGAAAATTACACCAAGAAAATTATGAATTTAGAAATGTTTTAATAAAAAAAGTTATGACAAAAAAACCTGTTAGTGTTCCACAAAAAACCTTAGCTATTAAAGCGTTAAGAATTATGAATGAAAAAAAAATCACTTCTCTATGTGTACATAAGGAGAATAAAACTTTCAAAACAATTGGTTTAATACATATTCATCATTTACTTGACGCTAAGATTGGTTAATGAATTACAAAACATTTATCCAAATCGTTTTATTATTCATTATTTTATTTATATTAACTTTTATATATTTTGAATACTTCAAGACAAAAAAACCTCTTAACCAAATAACAAATCAAACAGAAAAAATTATTAATGAAAAACAACTATCGAGCAACGATGAAGATCAAAATACAAATATTTTAAAAAATATACTTTATGAAAAATTCGATAGTTTGGGTAATAAGTATACAATCACTTCTATGTACGGTAAATTTACAAATGATGACAGAATAAACATCATACTAGATGATGTCCTCGGATACCTTAATCTTAAAAATGGAGAAATTATATTTTTTAAATCAAATAATGCTAAATACAATACTTTAACAGGAGATAGCAATTTTTATGGTAATGTTAATTCAAATTATTTAAATCATGAAATGAATTCAGATTATCTAGATGTTTTTTTTGAAAATAAAAAACTTGAAGCTTACGGAAACTTAATTTACACAAATAATGAATACAAATTAACCGCTGATAAAGCAATTTTAGATTTTATAACTAAAAATTTAGAAATTTTTATGTTAGATGATACTCAAGTAAAAGTAATAAATATAAATTAATGGCCTTAATAAAAAAATTTCGTATAAAAGAATTTAAGGACAACAAGCCTATTATAAGGTTAAAGAATATTTCTTTATCATTTAAGAATAGGGTCATTCTTGAAAATATTAATTTTGAATTAAACCAGGGACAAATTTTAGGCCTACTAGGACCTAATGGTGTTGGTAAATCAACAATATTTAACATTATTACTGGTTTGTTAAAACCAGGTCATGGAGAAATAATAATTAATGGAGAAAATATAGTCAAATATCCAATAGCCGAAAGATCAAAAAAATTCAAAATTGGTTATGTACCCCAATATGGCGGTTATTTTCACGACCTCACTCTATTAGAAAATTTTAAAACTATAGGAGAAATTCAGATTCAAGATATTAAATTAAGAAATACTAAAATACAATTTCTGATATCACAATTTGAATTAGAGACAGTAATTAATGTTCCAGCAAAATTTTTATCTGGAGGTCAGAAAAAAAAATTAGTAATAGCATTGTCTTTATTAAGTAATCCAAAAGTTTTACTTTTAGATGAACCATTCAGTGCAATAGATTCTGAATTATCAAAAAAATTAATTTCAGATGTAAGAGAGGTCTTAAAAAAACGT
>MDSZ01037291.1_pt1 | contig 11456 bp, 15 predicted proteins | sample 811201 | NCBI WGS metagenome assembly MDSZ01 (sample SAMN05326647, study PRJNA326480) | marine metagenome | isolation source: seawater | place: Indian Ocean: North | collected 2010 | reverse complement strand
TCAGGTTATTAAGCTGCTTGTGCTAGTTGAAAATCGTCGTTTGCGATTAGAAGTTAAGCGTTTTTAGTGAGCCACGCTTCCCTCACCCTTGCACCGTTTCTACTTCCCTATCAATCGATACCGTTTACCCCCTTGTGTTACTTTATACATCACTTTTATATAGTTGTCAATAAATTTGTGACAGCCACTGAAGATACTGAAGAGCTAATCAGAACGATAAACAGCACAGTAAAAACAGAAAAGTAATAAAATAAGAATAAAAAGAAAGAGTTATATATTAGCTGTAAAAAGCTTGCATGCTATTATATCAAGCAGAGAAAAAGTGTTAAGGGTTAAGATAACAAATCATCCAACTCATCACCGGAGTCCTCTTCTTTTTCTTTATCTGTATCATCTGATGTCTTTGAAGTTTCTAACTCTTCTTCATCTTTTTCTTGTTCGTATTCCGGGGTGGTTATGTTTGGCAAGGATGTTTGAAGTTCATCCTCAAATTTATCAAAATACAATAAAACATTAGTAAGAAGATAATCGTAAAATATTTGTTGGTCTTCGTCATCTGCTAGCATGTCATATGCATCAACAATTTGTTTTTCTACTTTTGTAAATGTTGTGGCAGCAAAATTGCGACCAGTTTCATTTTGATCTTCTAATTCAACGAAGTCATCTGTCTCTGTTCCACCTTTAGAATCTATATCAATAAATTCTCCGGAGATTGATTCGCCATCATTATCAGGATCAAGATCAATTTTTAATTCCTCAGCTAAATTGTCTGCATCAACCATAAAGCTTTCAGGTAATTCATCAGATTTTTCTGCGTCTGTTGCAGCCTCAATAGGTCTTAGACTGTTTTTGATCGCATGAACCATGTGGTTCCTAAAAGATTCCCTTTGATCTTCGGATGTTGTCAACATCTTATAATCATTTTCTATTGTGGGTATAATTTTTTCTAGTAGGTCAGCCAATACATTTATACCAGTATTTGTACTGGCTTCCTCTGTGCCAGTTTCAGCCTCTATTAATCTGCGAACAAACCCACGCAGTTTGTTTTCAAAAACTTTTTGCTCATTAAGTTTGTTCTTTATTCTTTTACGAATGTGCTCTCGTATCAGTTGTTCTGCTATAAGTTGATCACGATTAATGGTAGTCATAGTATTGTAATTATCTCCGCCTTTGTCGTTTTGCTCTTTTGACTTTTGGTTTTTTACTCTTTTTCTTTGAATACGGGTTATAAGAATTTGTCTTGCCGCCATACCCAAAAGGTCCCACACCAATCTCAACAGCGCCGGCGGCCATAGTTGACATTTCGTCAATTGTATTATCAATTAGCGAGTCTAGCTTTTCATTTGTTGTGGCTACTATATTAAAAGCCATGTCTTTTTCTTCAGTAGATAAGTGACGTGGTAAGTTTTTCTTAAAAGAAGAACTATCACCAAGAGTAATAAATTCTCTCATCTGTGTACCACTAACGCCACCAGCGAATAAAGGCGTAACCACAGCTTCAACAGCCACTCCAGGATTATTTCTCTCGGCGTATGATTGTGCTCTATCAAATCTTTTGTCATCTGTATCTTTTTCGCTTTTTCCTAACAAAACTGTATCGCCTTCTTTAAACACACTATTGTCTGCGATTAAATCATAGACATCACCCACCGGTGATGGAGTAGTACCGGCTTGCACTTTAATTTTTGGAAAATCTTTGGTATAAAGCTCCCACAGTTTAACTGCCATATTAACATCAACGGGAGGACGAGATTTTGTAGAGACTATAACTATCACCTCATCAACGTCATTCTTATCTGAGAAGTTTTTAGCTAGCAAAAAATGTCCTGCGTGCGGAGGTTTAAACCCGCCTGGAATTAAGGCAACTCGCCGACCCTCTTTTTCTGTGATCGTAGAAAATTTTCTATTTACAGATTCATTGGTAGGCTTTTTGCCTGACTTAGGATATCGAAACATACCAAGTATTTGATTCAACGGCGCAAAGTTCCCAGCAAACTTGTAGGTATGCCCATCATAATCAAATACAACAGCCTCCACCGGGGTTGTAATTTGAGAATAGTCTTTTATTTTATTTAGATGAAACTGCATGACCTCCATGGTAGCCGGATCTTCTGGTCCTCTTTCTGTTATATCTTTAACAGCTTTAGCCAACTCACCCTTAAGCCTGTTAACTTCCTCATCAGTATTTGCAATAAACACGCTTTTTAAACCCTTTAGAATTTCAACAGTGTAATCATGAACTGCTAATTCAATGGGCAATATGGCTTCTCTAAGAATCATGGTTTTAGACTTTACAATATGATCAATATCTTGTTGATCTTCTTTACTAAGACCTTTTTTTAAAGCACGTTTACCTATACTATCTGGCAGACCCATCAGGTACTTGACGAGTTCCTCTTTCAGGTTATCATTCAAATCAGTATCAACACCATTCACCAATCTAGAAAACATATAGTCTCCGACTGTCGCTGAGTCTGATAAGTTTTCGGCAGCAAGCGCTGTGTTAATCCTAGCAAAAGCCTCTTGCACTGGTTTTTGATCTTCAAGCTTCTTTAGTTGAATTATGGCCTTCCTAGCTAGTGAAAAATCATGTCCTCGTAATGACTTTTGCATTTTCTCAAGGGCATTATCCAATGTTTCTAGGGCACCTGATGGAATCTTTTCTGTCTCTCCCGATTCAGGATTATACACAAAATGACCTACATTATGAATTTTTAGAGTTTTATTGTCATATTTTATTACGTTTACAGATCCTGGGTCATTAGGGTCTCCATCTGTGCCAGGATCCATTATTTCAGCGTTGTACCATATATTGGCATCAGGTCCAAATATTCTTTCTTTCTCTTCCTCTGACAGCGATTCAGCCGCTGTCTCAAAAGCATCAAATCCACCAGTAAAGGCTTTCTCTAGACCACCCCTTCCAGCAAATTTTTGAGCTAACCCCGCCGCATCTAGACCCCCGGTTGTATAATGCCCTTTGTTTCTTGCGCCTTTAGCTTTTCCCTCTGGGATAGAATAAGACAAAAAGAGGTTTTGTCCATCAACCTTTTCTTCGGTAGATAATTCTGCGTCAGAACCCGCCAACATTATCTCTTTCATTTTTTCAAAAGTCAAATTACGATTATCATAAAGATGATCCATATGACCTGCAACACCACCCATTTATTTTTCCTCTTTTAACAAATTCAACTCTTCTTCTAAAGACTCAATACGTTCATTAAGAGATCTTAACTGTCTCTTTATACCACGAAGATGCTCTTTTGCCAAGGAAATTCGGTTGGTGTCTCTTTTATTCGTAACCCTAATACTACTCACAATATCATATAATGCTTGCACAGAAGCAGCAGGATCTATTTTTATGGCTTCGTTCATTAAGAACTGTTTTGTTATTTTTCTTAACATATGTTTTACCCTTTTATTACTCAATATTATCATCTACTATTTTTAGGAAACCATTCTCAACAACTACTTTCATTTTCGAAAGGTTTCCATCTGCGTCGCTTCCCTGTATAAATAGGTTCGGACCAGCGGAAGGAGAGTTAGAACCTGAAATATAAAAATCTACGCTAGAAGTTATCCCTGTTGAGGAAGAGACAAACTGAGGCATACCCTCAATAACATTACTTTCACCAGTGGCCTTAAGAATATAACCATCGACATTATTTCTAATTGTAACTTCTGAACCACCACCACCGCTACCACCACCGCCGGCGGCACCAAGTCTATTCATGGTAAATGTTGAACCTAGGCGAGGGAATATATTTTCGTCTGAGGACCTAGTAATTTGAACTCTTACAAACTGATCAGCAGTTAAAGATTCAATTAAGTTTATAGTAACAGGTACTGGGTCCACTGACGAATTAACATTAACCACTTGTGAATATACAGCACTACTATCAACAAATATCTTAACAGTAAATTCGGCAGTTGCACTTACTAGAAGAGAGAGCGTAACGCCTATACGATAATCACCCGCAGTCGTTGTGGTAAAACGACCATTAGTAGGAGTGAAAGTTATATCAGAAGATTCGGAATCTGTGCTGAAGGTTGTGGTTGTTGCGCCACTAGAAATATTTGTTTTGAAGAGAAAATAATTACTGGTGCTGTCTTCATCGGTGCCTAAGTCGGTAACGTTATTAGTCTGAGTTACACTAATAAAAGATGGGTCTTTTGGTGGATTTGTGTCTCCACCCATTTGACTTTTTATTGGACCAAGGGTTCTTCTAGCTATTAATGGCATTTTATTCTGTCACAGGACCGTAGCTATACCCGGCTGCGCCAATATTATCTCTATCTCTTGGATAATGTCGAACAACAAATCCATAAAGTATTAATGCACTATTGGACGCAGCTTTAGCTCTTACAAAGTTTTGGACTGTAGTATCTTCCTCGCCTAGCGTAGAAGTATGAGGTATCCCCGGCCACACTAAAACCAGCCCCTCTCTGGGTGGTATTTTTACTTGAGGTGATGGTCCGGTGGCAATTGAACTTTCTTGATTAAAATGAAGACTTAAAATAACCTCACTGGCTGAGTAATTTGCACACCAAAGGTATACTTCTTCTAGAACACCTGGCGATAATTTATGAACGTTTTGATCTGAAGTTGTTAAAAGTAATCCTTTTCCAGTTGGTAATTCTGATAAAGGAAATCTTGCGCTACCTTGCGATAAAGGTCCAACTGTTACAGCGTTAGAGCTTGCAGGTCTAGACGGTCTATTTTTTCCAGCCATTAGATAATTTCCTCACTGGTAAATATCTAGTTACCAAAAACCTCATTAAGTTTTGTTTTCATTTTTTGAATCCAAAGTCTATCAACTTGTGTATTAATCTTTGGTTCATTGTCTTTTTCCCACAATCCCATTTCACCCATGGCGATTGATTTTTTCAAAAATACCTTTATCGCCACCAGTGGCGCAGATAGTCCTACATTTTCAATCCTCGGATATCCAGCAAAAATAACACCAACTAGTTTGTTGTCTTTGTTTATGATTGGGGACCCGCTTGACCCTGGTTTGGTCGGAATTGTATAAATCGAATATCCTTTATCGTGATACCCTGAAAACTGACCTTTAAATATTAGAACTGTGCCTGGCCAAAAAAGCCCATGAGGCGCAGCCATATTAGTTACAGTCTCTCCTCTCTGTGGTTCGTTTTCAGCCAAAGTTAATATAGGCGGGTTCATTAAGACATCCGAAACTTGTAAAAGACATAAATCAAAACGACTGTTAATATTGATAACTTTTGCATCATGCTGAAAGCCATTAAGATCTATTACTTTAAAAGTCGCACCTTTGTTTCTTATTTCAAACCCTCTAATGTTTTGTACTTTAGGAAGCTTGTTTTCGCAAGAGTGCCCAGCAGTTAAAACGTAAGAGGTGCCTTGTGTAACTTCGCTATGAAAAACATATGCACCTGATGAGACATATCTCATCATTGCTTTTTGGCACTTCTTTTGATTAGATTCCTGAAGAATCCCGCAACCCTCTAATTCGACAGATTGCTGGATTTGCACAAAAGATTTTCTTGGTAAAATCTCTTGTTTATTTGAGTTAGAGATTTTTATTGTGGTGCATCCACTAACACAACTTGATAGACAAAATAACGAAAATATAAGAAACTTGACGTAAAAAGATGTTTTTTTATTCATAATATAGTAAGTAGATTGATGGGGAACTAATTATCCACAGTAAATCTTTGTTATGAATTCATAAAAGGAATATTATTTCATGCTAAACAGCGTTATGTTGTCAGGGTTTTTGCTATTTTCTATGCAACCTATTGATTTTCCTCAAGTTTGGAAAAAAATAGAGGGTAAATGGTCGTATGTGGGACAAGTTAAGGAAAAAAATCAAATTCTTGTCTGGATAGAAAACAAAACAAAAACTGCTAATAACCAGATACTTAATAAAGAGATAAAGAGAATGCCGTTTATTACTTTGTCTCCCAAAGGAGAGGTGTTAGAACTAGATCCTCTCCGATAAGGAGTGGTTTAATGTTTAACATTCTAAAAAAACGAGTTACGCTTTTATCAATATTGGCGCTTGTGTCTGCCATTGCTTTTCATTATCATGTAAAGGCTAATAGTCCATATAAAACGGTTTTCAATAAAGAGTCTACATTCTACACTCCAGGACAGCACGGCAATTGTAAATGGATCGTACATATTAGCAGCGAGGTAACAACTGAACCTGGAGATAATACATCTGCCCAGATTGGTATCCCAGAAGTTATTAAAGATGGCTACATCGCAGGCATACTTCAGAATGGACCTGGTAATTCTCTGTTATTTGCTTTTAAGCTACCAACACAGTCCGACGAATCACCTCCCATAATAATGACTGCATCTTATAAGAAAGAAGACCTTCCGCTTACAAAGATCAGGTTTCGTGTTTTTAATAGCACAGCAATGACGATGGTGCTATACGATTCATTTGATGCTTGTGTTGAGGCCACAATGGGATGAAACGGTTAGTTTTATTTTTTGCTCCCTTAGTTTTGGCGTCGTGCCAGGCTTGTGTAGAAGATGATAAACTAATTAAGCTTGAATGTATTCCGGGTGAAAAACTTGTTTGCGATGAACATGGGCAAGATTTTCCTAGCGCTGACCCCGTTGATATTGCTCAACGGTCAGGGCAATGTTCCTATGGATTAAAGACCTGCACAAGAAGTGGATGGTCAGAATGCGAAGGAGCAAAAGGACCGGAACCAGAAGTGTGTGACGGTATTGATAATGATTGTGATGCAGCTATAGATGAAACATACCCAGAAGAACATCAACTATGTGGATTTCAAGAGAACGTAGATTATGGAGTTGGTATTTGTAAACCAGGTGTCATGAGTTGTTATAATGGAGTTTTGTATTGCGAGGGACACACAGGACCAGACGAGGAAATATGTGACGGGATAGATAACAATTGTAATGGCACTATTGATGAGGGTCTTCCTAACACTACTGCCGTTGTTTGTTATGAAGGACCAGATGGAACGCTTGGGGTTGGCGAATGCCGAGCAGGAATCAGATACTGTACTGATGGTAATTTTGGTGGACCATGTGATAGTCAAGTTCTTCCAACAATGGAAAGATGTGATGATCTTGATAATGACTGTGATGGTGAAGTTGATGAAGGGTTTGATACTCGTGGCGTAGATTTAGTATTTATTCTCGATATTTCAGGTTCCTTTAGAGATGAGATAGATTCAATGATACAAGGCATAACTCCTCTTTTAGACGACCCGATAACAAGCCAGTTTCGATTTGGACTAGTTGTTGTAGGTGCTAGGGCAGGTGACGATCTAAGACCCGCATATCACCATGCAAGAATGGTTTCTGATTTTGTTCCCGCTGACGAATTTCTTGCTGTCATAGAAGCTGGCAGAATGGTCCCTAGTGCTGGACAAGAACCTACAATTGATACAATGTTTTGGTCAATGAACAGATATCCATTTTCGTGGAGACCAGATGCACAAAAAGTTATTATAACAATGACGGATGAAGAAGCCCAGACAACGCATTCCGATCCAATGTCTTGTTTTGAAATAGCAGAAATAGCAAGAAACTTAGGTTTTGAGCTTTTTGTCTTCGCACTTGAGCATCATCACAACACATTCATTAATTGCGTGAGGGGCGAGAGAGATAGACTATATACACCAACAGCAAACTCGGAAACAGTGTTTCTTCAAATAAGGCAAATATTTGAGGATTTATGTATCGGTGGTGGACGGTAGTTCTTCTATTTCATTAACATAGGCGACAATAGCAGCGATTTCAGGAATAGCCCCCTCTAATATAGATATTAAATCTGCCATATCATTTAAGATCTTTTCTTTTGATTCTGTTTGAAGGTTTTTTCCTAGATCTTCTACCTTATTTGAATACTTGGACATAAATCTGGCCAAAACATGACCCAAATTAGCATCAGCGACTCTTCTAACATCATCTGAATGGATTGTTACATTTATATTCTTACTTGTCATAAAGATATCCCCTTTGATCCTAATATGTGTTTAATGATATTAAGTTTTTCTTCCTCTGTGTTAGAGTGGTACCAATACCATGCAGAACTTTTCTTTCTTGTCTCTATATCTTTATATATCTCATTTATGTTATTTTGTAAAAGAGAAACAGTATCATCAGATAGCTCTGGCACCTCTACATTGATCAAGCCTGCTATCTCTAATATTTTTCCAACATCGTTTTCTGAGTATGCTTTTGCTGCTTGAGCAAACAGGTCTGATTCTTTTTTGTTATTTGTTTTATCTGGGTGGATTTTTGAAGCTATTTTTCGATACAATTTTTTAAGATCTTTGTTTTTTATTTTACTGTCAATTTTTTCGTCATTTGTTTGGTCTTTTTTTAAAACCATAGAATTATCTGCAAAAAAGTCTTTATAATGTTGAGGATAGTTTTTCTTCATATAAGAACGTATATCTTTTTCAACTGAGGTACAAATATCTTTTACGTCTTCTGCTTCCATCTTGAGGTAAGAATATTGCAGAGTAAGTTTTTTAAATTGTCGAGACATACTATAAATAGATAAAAAAAAGGGGGCAAACGCCCCCTTTTTCAAAACAATTTGTTAGTGCTATATTACGCTTCGTTAACGAGGAACATACCACCAGAAATTTGTAACTTAAACATTCTTAATTTGCCTTCTTCATCAACACCCATTGTCTGGATATATGGAATCATATCCAAAGAGCAACTTGCAGCAGATTGACCAAGTTGCAATTTAATTGGGTTGGGCGATGCAGCACCCGAGACATAAACACAACCACTAACGTTTAGAAGCGGTTCTTTAACATCATTATGGAGTCTAATTAAACCTTCTCCACCAACGTTCAAGCCCGTGGTGCCAGTTATGGACGTCGAGGCCAGAATAGTTTGATTAGTAGTTAATGAAGTTGCCAGAACAAATCCAGAAGCACCAGTAACAACAACTGATGCACCACAAAAAATACTACTGGATGCTTCAAGTGTTGATGCTATAACACCTTCTACAAATGTTGCGCCCAAGCCGCCCGATATGGCTCCGTGGAACACACTACTACCAGTGATGGTTGAACCAGCTTGGATTTTTAATTCCTGTCCGGCAATATCAGCAGCACCAGAAATGTTACCGCCAGCGTGAACAGTACCAGTCACCCCTGCGTTGCCAGCTACCAAGAGGCTACTGGATGCTTCAAATGTGTTGGCAATAACTGTACCAAGGAAGACTGCTCCGCCCGAAGAACTAAGTTCTCCTTGAAGGGTGGTTCCACCGTGTTGAACCAAAGCACCTGTCAGAGTTGTACCGGCTTGAATTGCCAAACTATGACCAGATATACCTGCTGTGCCTGAGAAGGCACCTTGCGCTTGCAATGTTCCTGTGACCTGAAGGGCACCGGCAATTTTTACTGCGCCAGAAACGTCAAGCGTATCGGTTAGTGTAGCACCACCACCAATGATCAACGATCCCGCAGACGAGGAGATTGCACCAGAAACTGTAAGGTCACTGGAAAAAACAGAAGCCCCATCAACCACCAGGCTATCGGATGCACTTAGAAGTCCTTCAACTTTTGTAACACCAGCCTCTGTTACACTGAAATGTGTACCAGAAAGATCACCAAAGAAAAGAGCATTGTCTGTTCGAGCCGGATCACCAAGATAAATACTACCAGTAGATGACTGAAGCCCATTGTTGACCTCTACAAAACTGACACTTGCTGCATCACCTTGCAGACCCTTAAGGTAGTTAAGAGCCTGGATAATGCTACCAGTAGCATCCGCATCTGCAAACGATTTGCTAAGGGTATATTTAACTTCTTCACCAACAGGTCCTGCCGCAGAGCCGGTATACGCCGGAAGTCCACCAAAGCCTGACCCGCTAATTACAACACCACCGAGAACTTCACCGTTTATTTGAAACGCTCGGTTGCCTGGATTAGAACCCGAAGTTGTGGTATAAGCCATATTTGTTTCCTCCTATAATGGCTAAGTTAATGTAACTTAAGTTAATGTAACTTATTGAAGGAAACTGTTGTTTATAACAATATAAACTTTTAGACTTCGAGAAATTCTCGCTATAATAACTAGTCTGTGAACTTAAACTATTCTTCTAATTCGACAAACTTTTTGAGTGTTTCAATGTTTTCTTCTGCGTCGGTTAATTTCTCAGTCCAAGTTAACACTTCTTGGAGTAAATTGGAGTGTTCGCCAATACCCACAGGATTTTCGAAATAAACCTCAAGAACTGCTACGGCCTCATCTTTTTGTGCCTGATAATGACTTAACGCTGCTTGTAGAAAATTATTCATTTTGTTCTCCGTTCAAATAACTGTGCAAAACTTGCACAAATGCGTTAGCCCCCTTCTTACAGTTCGTGATCCAGTCATCAGCAGCATCTTCATCTGCCCCGTCTGTAACATATTTAAACGAAACAAAATCAACATTGCACTCTTTGCAACATTTAGCGATCGCATAGGCTTCCATGTCAACCACATCGCATGGAAGCTTAGTCATATCACTGACAAAAGTATCACCAGTTCCACATATTAACTGCTTGTTAATTGGATTGTCTAAGGGGAACTCTAATAAAGAAGTATCTTTATCTTCAAATGGTGTAACACCAAAATCAAACCCAAGTTCTTCAATATGCATATCTCTTTGAATAAATTTTGTGCAATCAACAAGTGTATGCTGGTCAACTGTTTTACTACCAGCAGTCCCAAAATTTATAATGAGATCTGGATTGTAATCTATAATCGCTCTCATTGCCGTCATGGTTGCATTAATCTTACCAACACCCGTATAATATGTTGGAACATATTCTTCAACTAATCCCTGAGATTCTTCGGGTAACGCACATAGTACAATTATTCTATTCATATTCTATAACACTCTTTGCTTTTATATCATCGTCGTGTAAAAACTTTAAATCAATTAAAACACCACAGTCAATTACGTTGTATCCAGCCGCCTTGCATAGTTCCTTAGTTGCGGTCAGGGTCCCTCCGGTAGCAAGAACATCATCAATAATTATAACGTTTCCATTACCATTGCCCATCTGCAAATAGTCTTTACCATATTCTAATTCATATTGGACACTTACAAATGGCGGTGGTAGTTTACCCTTTTTTCTCGCCAATACCATACCTTTGTCAAACATGGTTGCCAATGCTGATGCGAATATAAAACCCCTCGAATCAATACCAACAAAAAAATCAACCTCATCGAGGTTGTTAAACTTTTCTCCCAAGTCTCTAACAGCTTGGTGGAATCTATCGGATTTGAGTAGTGGACTTATATCTTTGAATGTCACACCCTCTTTAGGCCAATTTGGAATTTCGTTTATTAAATCTTTATACATTTTCTTTCCTTTTGGAGCGGCTACTCGGGATCGAACCGAGATCATCAGCTTGGAAGGCTGAGGTAATAGCCATTATACGATAGCCGCTTATGGTGCCCAAAGTAGGACTTG